>Ga0307488_10001375_pt1 | contig 20286 bp, 42 predicted proteins | sample SB02metaG_FD_202248 | JGI IMG/M metagenome (GOLD analysis project Ga0307488, IMG submission 202248) | Sea-ice brine microbial communities from Beaufort Sea near Barrow, Alaska, United States - SB 0.2 | ecosystem: Environmental > Aquatic > Marine > Coastal | place: USA: Alaska | collected... | reverse complement strand
TAGTATGTCTGATCTCCCAGTGTCTTTGCCATAGCCGCACTGATCTAGTGCATCTCTCCAACGGCCCCCTGCAAGTAGTAAATCTATTAGTTCTTCCTGTCTTACCGTCAGGGATGAGTTACCCTTAAGTGCTATCTCTGTACTCATACTTGAAATCCTTCTTGTTTCTCAAGGGGTGACAGGTTTGTTACTAGATTTTCCAGCTTAACAGGCAACCCATCAGCCATTACTAGTTCCTCCTCAACCATCATATTGGCTACCTCCTTGTAGGAGTAGTACTTGTTGAACTTACTCCTAATTGCAGCTTGAACATATCCAACACTTGAGTGGAACATCTGTAGTCCTGTTAGTTTATCCTCAGGATTCTTCTGAAGTCTCTTATAAACGTCCAGGAGTACTTCATAATTATGATTTATTTGCATTAACTATTCTGACATATATAAATATTGGGAAGTTATGGTGTACCTTAAGGGTTACCCTTAAGAACTTAAAGAAGAGGGGTTTAAAAGTAAGTCAGTCTTATGAGAGAACCTTAAAGCTTTAGTTGTGATACCCTTAAGGTACTCAATAAGTACTGTTATACCATACTTTGACGATCTTGTCAAGCCCTATTCGACATTTATTTCATATTTATTTATTAAATACTTATAAGGCACCGCTAATAGTTCTACTAACGTGACATAGGGTTATAATACCTTATAGCCTTCTGTCACCTTAGTGGCTTAATCGGATAAGGGGACATAGGGTTATAATACCTTATAGCCTTCTGTCCCCTTAGTGGCTTGAGGCGGTCGAAATTCTCCACCCATATGGCAACATCAACCAGTTTCCATGTATGTCTAGCACCTCGACAGTGGGTAGGGGGTCCCAAACCCTCCAGGTTTCCTAGGATATAGGGCTGAAGGGTGATAAACCGTAGGGGATACTCAGGATGTAGGGGGTAATCCACTAGGGTTGACAACCTAATTGTCATATTCAGTAACAATACAGTATAATATATACACCAGGGTACCCCCATGGCTCCTCCCCTCCCCTTCGGGGAACATAAGGGGAACAAACCATGAACACAATCCCTCTGGGATTACCATAGGGGAACAAACCATGAACAAATGTACCCTCATGGTGAACATATGTGGAACAAAGGGTGAAATGTACCCTTATGGTGAACATATGTGGAACAAAGGGTGAATGAATGTTCCATAAGGGATAAAAAGTAGAACAAAGTATACCCTAACGGTGAACAAACAGGGAACAAGCAGGGAACAAACCATGAACAAATGGTGAACCCACAATGTAGTAACATTATATCCTTGACTGTGACATTATTGCAACATAATTCTAGGTATGGCTTTTTTTGATCAATGCATAGGGAAAATTAACTTCATGCACTGGTGGTGCCTTAAAACGACACCTAGGCTATATGTGACATTATTGCAACACTTTATAGGTATTTACAATAAAAATGAATAAATAAGATAATTATTGCCTTGTTTTGATCACATTTAAATGATATGAAAAGGACAATATTAATCAAAACAAAAAAGGACTTATTAAAATGAAGCAAGTAAAACTAAAAGACGTTAAAATGGGAACACTTATTAAACGCAAGTTATCAAGTGATAATGTTTTTATTCGTGAACATTTTAATAGGAAGTGTGATTTCTATTGTGCTTCAATATCTTGCAGTGATTGGTTTGATACAAATAGGGAAGTATTTTTAAATCCGAATACTTTAGTTTTTGTAGACTTTGACTTTTAATATTAACAAATAAAAAGGATAAAATAAAATGGATAATAAAACTCAAATTGAATTAGCTAAATATATAATTGATGCACTCTATGTGAACGATTTTCCACATGATGCTGAACACATTTACAATGCTATTGAATGTTTCTATAGCCCTTATAAAGAAGTACTACTAAAGGATCTAAAATGAATAGATTACAATGCAATAAGCTTGCAAGCTTAATTCATAACAAGGCAAGCAAAAATGATATCTTTAAATATGTAAAAGAATTACAAGATATTTCACATAAGAATAAAAAAGTTAAATGGCTTGAAGCTTTAATCAAGTTTGAAACCTTTCTTAATAATGGAACATTAGTTTCTAAAGTATTCGCTATAGACGGAAACGGGAAGCTTCCCTTCTTAAGTTTTTCTTCCCTTGCGGGTTTACCTTGTGTTGGTGCTGGTGATTGTCTTAAATTCTGTTATTCGTTTCGTGCTTGGAGATATCCCTATCCATTCTTTAGACAATTGCAAAATTATATCTTGTTAGAATGTGAAGCTGGAAGGGATATTATTAAAAGTGAATTGGAAAAATCAATTGCCATTGTTAAAAGACGTAACAAACTAAAGAACAAAGAACATTCAGAAATTGACTTTAGATTATATGTTGACGGGGATTTTCACAGTAAACAATGCTTATTATTTTGGATGGAACAAATTAAAGATAATCCTATTTTATCTACATATGGTTATTCGAAATCGTTTGGTTTGTTTTTAAACCTACATAATGAGGGCTTCAAGTTTCCTATAAATTATGTTTTAAATATATCTAGTGGGTCAAAGTATAATCAAAGTATCATTAACAAAATGCTTAAGCTTCCCATGGTACGTGACCAATTCGTGGCGGTGACAATGCCTTATAAGGTCACCACTGAAATGCATTCCAATAAAGAACACCAGAAAAGATTAAGACAAGAATATAAAAAGATTAATCCAATCAAAAAAGTATTCGCTTGTGGTGGCTTGTGCGGTGAATGTACTAATAAGAAGCATGCATGCGGTGACATGCGTTTCCTAGGTGTTCCAATCTTAATTGGTGTACATTAAGAACACCACACTAAAGGCCCCTAGTGGTATGTCTAAGGGCCTTTAAACCACTATCTAATATTAACCAATCAAGGGATAAAACAAAATGAATATAAAAGATATCACAATTGCAAATATTTTTCTTTTAACGTGCTCAGTCGTAACTTTTTTAATTGCTATTTTCTATGAGGATCTAATTAGTATTCGTATGCTTTTGGCAAGTGGGTACTTCCTAATACTAACAGCGATAACATGGGGCGAAGAAAACATTTTTGACTAGTGCCTTAATTGTGCCTTATTCTATTGGCATAAGACAATTAACTTTAATCAACCAACCAAACAAAGGATAAAATAAAATGCAACATCACTTTACAACTGAACGCCTTGGTATCTTTCAAGCAATGATTGCTTCCGCAATCCGTGAAGGATTAACATTTGAAGCTTTTGAGGAAGAAAAGACGGGGGCTATCTGCTCTCATATTGAATACGTTATAAATTATACAGGGGGGCATGGCTGATGACTAGACAGCAATGGTGTATATCATACCTAAAAAATAAAGGCGTTCCATTAATTCTTAAGACAGAATATAAGAATGGTGAACCCGTAAAAAGTTTTTACCTTACTAACAAGCTGACAAAGACAGATCAGTTTTATAGAATAAATAATAAAATTGTTTCAAAAAAAATGGCCTTAGAGGCGTTTAGATTGGGGGTGGTGTCGGAATGAATAAATTTATATTACTAGATGATGATGATTGGTTTGATAAGTATAGACCTATGATCAATCACATTGACCCTGATAATGATCTACACTTTGAGACGTATGGAAAAGAATTTGACTACGCCTGTCTGATGGATAGAGAGAGGCGTGTTTGGACTTGTGTGGAGGGTGACGAAGGGCAGATTATCACAGTCAATGGTATGGCCTTTGTTAATCGTCTACATTACTACGTCTGCGAGGTTCCTTATGATCCTGACACTGACTATGTGGTAGTGGATCCTGATTAAATACTAAATAAAATAAACGTGCCTTAATTGTGCCACATTTATATGAGATAAGACAATACAATAAAAATTAATTAAAAAAATGGAGAATATAATATGACTAAATTTTTAGACCAATCGATAAGGGAAAAAGCAGAGACCTATGCAGATGACATAATGGTGCAGATACGTGCCATAGAGACTGAGTATTGGGGTGCTGTTCATTCACTAGCAAGTAATGAATATGGCACTAAGTCCAGGCAGTATGATGATATCTTAAGGGTTTCTAAACTAGGCATTGCATTGACAAGTCTGGTCAAGTCACACCGTGACATGAACTATGCAAGGTGGGATATTTAGTATGACCTTAAGAGAACTACAACTAGCAGTATGGGAACCATCAGACAACCTACGTGTAGACCTGATGGAACTATGGATGGGACTTGATGAAACTATATATGAGGATGATGAGGCCTATGAGCTTTTGAATGAGTGTATAGAAAGTCTTGAAACAATTAGAAAAAGAATAAAGAAAGGAAAATAATATGTTTAATAAATATAAACTTACGTCACCAGACAGAGACACTGACTTAGTGGAACAGTTAAGGTATATACTATGGCATGCAGAAGACATGGCACGTAGTAACATCAGTGACCCAACCTACTTTACCAATGGTAAAAAGAAAAGTGACAGGCGTATGATGCTTGACATGAAGGATGAGTTCAAGAGAGAGATTGATAAAATTTAAAGGAGAATATAATATGAGTGCAATTAAAAATTGGATTATGGACATGGAAGAAGACCTAGAGGATGGCTTCACCAGAGAACAAATGAAACAAAAGCATGGCTACGATGGTGTCTATCAGTATGATTGTTACCACGGGTATGAAACTTTAAACAACAGGAGAATTACTAATGAAGATAGATATTGAAAAGCATATGAGAGATCAGCAGATCAAGGAGATCATTAAGAATTACTACAAGGATACTGATGTAGTAGTTACCTTTGAGGATGACAAGTACATATACATTACTAAGGGTACCTATGGTGTCTTGATTTCTGTAAAGAATTGGGTATCATGGAGGATAGATGGTAAGCTTGCCCAGGATGTATTCTCTTATATGAGTGTGGATCAGAGAGAGTTTCTAATTACAGGCATGACACCGACTGATTGGAATGCTTTAAGTAATGGAGAAGCATCACTAGTCTTAGTGTAGTAGTGTGACATTTATGACACAGTGTGACATTTATAACACAGTGATATATTAATCACACTCTAAATTAAAATGAACGTCAGTGTAAATTAAGTATTTACTTTGATAAAGATTTATGATATAGATACCTATATAGTTTACCCTTAAGAAGAAGAGGATTAAAGTTAATCAGTCTTAAGGGTATACCCTAAGGTAGTAAAGGATAAGACGATGACTAATGACTATGAAGAGGAAGCCCACCTACAGGCACTACTAGAGGAGTATGGTATAGAAGAGATGTTATCTAGGAATGATACCCTTGAGGATACTATACTACCACCACAGGATGAACTACCAGAATGGTTGAAGGACTAAACATGACAGACAGAAGAGAAATTAAAAAGTACTGTAACTACCACGGATACTCAGACGTGTACCCCTATGAGGTTATCAGGGTAGTATCCGATCAGACAGTAGAACTAAGAGAGATGGATGCTGTGTTAGATCCAAACTATAAACAGGACGTTATTCTTGGGGGCTTTGCAGGTCATACCCTTAACAATGGTGGTGACTGGATCATCACACCCAACGAAACCAACCCTACGGTAAGGGCTCGATGGTCAATGGCAAAGAATACTTGGCAGACCAAGCATGGGTTTAGAATGTGTATGGCAGACAACCCTCGTAGATTTTATGACTATAACTTTTAAGGATAACACAAATGGGAACACTTATAGATGAACAGATGCCATGTCCTATGTGTCCTAGTAGTGATGCCTACTACACCTATGAAGAGGACGATGGTAACATCGTGGGCCACTGCTACTCATGTAATAAAACTAATAAAGTATCGGGTGACTACGTGCCTGAGAAAGGAACTAAGATGACTGACAAGAAAGAACGAACGATGTTGTGTGGCACACCAGAGGACTTACCCTCACGCAGGCTGACCATAGATACTTGTAAGAAGTTTGATATTGGTATTGGTAATGTCGATGGCAAGAGGTATGAAACCTTTGGTTACTATCGGGATGGACTTAAGGTTATGTCTAAGGTTAGAGGTCCTAACAAATGCTTCAACCCTCGTGAGGATCCAAGGTGTGGCCCAACGGGTGAGACTAATGCAGCAGTACTCTTTGGTATGCAAGCCTTCAAGCCTAACCCTAACAAGAGTATCACCATTACAGAGGGTGAGTATGATGCAGCATCCTACTACCAGATGACTACCTTCCCTGCTGTATCTGTACGGTCAAGTGGACAGGCACTCAAGGATGTTGAGGCCAACTATGAATGGCTCAATGGATGGAAAGAAGTGGTGATATGTTTTGATAGTGATGAGCCTGGAAAGAAGGCTGCTCGTCTGATAGCCTCTAAGTTTCCAGGTAAGTGTCGTGTCATGAAGATGACTTCACACAAGGATGCCAATGACTACCTCGTAGCAGGACATATCGATAAGTTTAAGCATGAATGGTTCGAGGCACAGGCAATCAAGGTGGATGGTCTTATTACAGGTGTGGCAGCCATCATGAAGTTAGCCTTGAAGAAACCACAGAAGGGTATCTCTACAGTATGGGAGGGCCTGACTAGTATCACCAGAGGTGTAAGACTTCAAGAGGTGTGGACTATTGGTGGTGGTACAGGGCTTGGTAAGTCTGAGACACTGAAGGAATTTCTCTTTGATATCATGAAGGTACACAAGCTTAAGACAGGCAGTATAATGTTAGAAGAAAGTAGTGAGCGTACTGTTCAGTGCTACCTTGGTAAGGAACTTAACAAGAGGTACTACTTGGAGGACGTTGAGTTTCCAAGTGATGCTGAGTTGATGGATGCAGCCACAACCCTTGCACCCTACATGACTATCGCTGACAGGTGTAAGTCTGAGTGGAGTGAGGTCAAGGCTAAGGTTGAGTACATGGTTAATGCCCTAGGTATTCAGTACATATGTATTGATCACCTGACTGCCATAGCAGAGGGTAAGTCTACCGATGTAAACAGTACACTACATAAGATCCTTGAGGACCTTAACCATATGGCTGTATCACTTAACTGTACGTTCTTCTGTGTCAGCCATCTTAATCAGGCAGCCAACAAGAACTACACTGAGGGAGCACACGTATCCTTGCGTGACTTCTATGGTAGTGGTGCCATCATGCAGCGTAGTAACTTTGTATTCGGATTTGAGGGTGACCTTGAGGGTGAGAAGATACCAAAGAATACTCGTATCATGCGATGCCTTAAGGATCGTAATGCAGGTGATGGTGGTGGCAAGAAAGTCTTACTGAAGTATGACATTGAAACAGGTAGACTTAATGAGTTTGAACCAGAGAGTGATGAGGAGATAGAGGATGCATAATCCAATAGTTCTTGAAGTAATGGTACCAGATGAGGGTTGCATCTGTGGTGAGGAGCATAGGATATGGGTTCCTTGCGATGATGACCTGACTGATGAGGAGTTTGAAGCGATGACTGAAGAGGAGTACTTTGTTCACTGGGATAAACTACCTTGGCACTGTGCCGCTTGTGACAATGATGTAACATGGCGTATAAAAAAGGAATGATTATGAGGAAAGTAATATATGATATCGAAGCTAACAGCCTTACACCTACTAGGATCTGGTGTGTTGTAGCTAAGGATATTAACACTGATGAAGTGTTTACTTTCTTGGAGGATGACAAGGATAAGTTTGTTAAATTTTGTTCTGGGGTTCAACAGTTTATAGGTCACAACATCCTTCAGTATGATAACTATTGGATAAATAAATTATGGGGTACTAGCATTACAGTTGACCAGACACTTGATACTCTAGTACTATCCCGACTACTTAATTCTTGTAAAGAAGTTAGGGGCAAGATTGAACTTAGGCGTTCCAAGAACCAACACTCCCTCCAGGCATGGGGTGATGGACAGTGTGCTGATTGGTATGAGACAGAGGTTACCGTAGTAGAGGAGAAGTTATCCCCTCCATTCCCTGACCTAGAGGATGCTCTTGTCTATGCTTGTAAGGCAAACAAGTCTGATAGTATGGATGCTTCCCTTCCTTACAATGAGTGGGAGGATGATGATGACCTACCTAACTACTACTTGGAAGAGCATGACAATGTTATGGAGTCCTGGGTGGTACCCTTTACAGTTACTCGTAAGGAAGTTAGGAAGGTTAATCGGTATGCAAAGATAGACTTCCATGAGTTTGATAAGTATACACCTGAGATGTTGACCTACTGTAGACAGGATGTTGAGCTCAACCATAGAGTGTACTGTGAACTTAAGAAAGAAAGCAAAGGTTTTTCTTCTCAGAGTATCAGACTTGAGCATGCCCTACAGGATATCCTTTGTACTCAAATGCGTAATGGATTTAAGATAGATATTCCCTCTGCCACTAGGCTATTAGCTAAGTGTTCCACTAAGTGTAGGGAGTTAGAACAACAGATGCAGAAAGACTTCCCACCCTTAGCCAAGCTTAAGAAGACTTACACTCCACGATTTAATACTGATGGAGTAACACACAACACTGGATCTTTAGGACCTATGAAAGAATACTATGGGTTTCAGTACAGGGGTGGAGAATACAGCTATCTTAACTGGGTTCCCTTTAATCTTAGCAGCCCCATACAGGTAGTGGAAAGACTGGAAGGTCATTGGGATCCCAAGGAGAAGACAGCTAAGGGTGCATACAAACTATCAGATAAGAACATTGCAACCATCAGAGATACTGCACCCGATAGTATCAAACAAATTAAACTATATCGTATGTACTCATCACGATGTAACGAACTTAAACAATGGATAGAAGGAGCAGAACAACATGAAGACAACAGACTTAGAGGACGTATCGTCCATCTTGGCAGCTGGTCTGGTAGGGCTAGTCATTCTAAGCCTAACACTGCTAATATTTCTAGTGTCTCTATGCGTAAACTTAACGATGGATCTGGTAAGAAAGCTCCAGTCCTGGGAGAGGCAGGGAACTTTGGATGGGAGTGTCGGTCCCTTTGGACGGTAGACAGGGGTAATGTCCTTGTTGGTTGTGACGCATCAGGTATTCAACTACGTATACTTGCACACTACCTTAACAATCCGACATACACCAAGGCTGTACTCGATGACATCCATGACTTCAATGCTAAGACACTAGGTGTTAGTCGTGATGATGCCAAGACATTCATCTACTCATGGTTACTAGGGGCAGGGGTTGTTAAGACTTCTGAGATCCTTAACTGTTCAGTAGGTGAGGCTGTCAAGAAGAGAGAGAAGTTTGTTAACTTGACCCCAGGACTTGGAGACTTCTTAAAGATTAAGACTTTGATGGCTGATCGTGGTTGGTACCTTGGTCTTGATGGACGTAAAGTCTACCTACCTAGTGATCACCTGGCACTGACAGCATACCTTCAGAATGGTGAGCATGTTATAATGGCACTGTCTAATATCTACTGGACCAAGTGGGCCAAGCAGAGAGACATACCATTCAAGCAGTGTGGCTACATACATGATGAGTGGCAGGTTGAGACACCCACTAAGTATGCTGATACACTAGGTAACCTTATGAAACAATCGTTCAGACTGGCAGGTGAGTATCTTAAACTTAACTGTCCTCTCGATGGAGAGTATAACGTAGGACGCAACTGGGCAGAGACCCATTAACTAAAGGATAAGACAATGTTATTTTCACCTGTAAAGAAAGACAGTAAGTGTTCCAACTGCGAAGTTACAATTGAGACAGGAACTGTGTGCTTCAATGCCTTTGCCCACCCTAAAGATCTAAGGGCAAGGTCTGCACGAGGTCAAATGATATTCTTCTGTATGGACTGTTGCAATGTTCTGCAAAGAAAGAAGATAGAAAACTTAACAGAAAAGAATAGGAGAAGAAGTATGAGCACAGATTCAAGAGGAGTTAAACTTAAAGCAGGAGATGCTGTCTGTTATACTACAGCAGTTTGTTCAAGACTTATGATGGGTGTGGTACTTAAGATAACACCTAAGGGTGCAAGCATCTTTCAAGGAACAGATGTGTATGGTAAAAAGCACGGAGACTTTTACCCATCAGACAGGATATTGAAAGTAGACCAGACCTATCTCGAAGAAATTACTTGACAGATCAACGAAGATGTGCTATAAGAGTTCATCATAAATAGAACCACTAAGGTTCACACAACAGGAGACTATACTAATGGCTAACACACAAACATTCAAGACTTTAAAGTTAGATGGAGAGGCCCTCTACTTGAGGCCCTGGGAGAACCAACGGGGTGAACGCTATGGTCCACCCGATAGGGATCAGTATGAGGTTACACTTGTTAACCTTACAGAAGAATCAATGGCTGCAGCTAAGGCAGCAGGACGATTACCCACCATCTCTAGCCCTAACTCAAGCAAACATAATGCAGGGATCCTTGAGTACTACAAGATTACATCTCAGTATCCTATTAAGTTTGCTGACTCACAGGGTGATCCTATTGAGGATGGAACTCATGTAGGTAATGGAAGCAAGATACGTGCCTACGTTGAGGTTCGTGAGATCAGTAAGGAGTACCAGAAGGGTAACACTCACAAGTTTTATGCTACTGCTGTTCAACTTATTAAACTGGTAAAGATGCCAGAAGATCCAAACTTTGTAGCCAATAGTGGTGTACAGTTTGATAAGGTTGAGAACGGGTATGTTGCAACAGCAACAGAAGCTAAGGGCTTTGATGAGGTGAAGCCTGAGTTTGATCCTATCCTTGATGATGAGATCCCATTTTAATGGCAGCTGTTAAAGACATTGAGACCCTGGTGGATGATATCTATACCATGTTTAAAACAGGTAAAGACTTCACCCCAGGGGATACAGCAGAGTTAGCCTCACGGTTAGCTCGTGCTATCACCAAGAAGTTTAAGATTAGGAAGGGCCCTGCCCGTAAGGATAAGATACGCCCATCTAACATGGGTCAACCCGATAGACTTCTATACTTTAATGTAAAGGCTGATCCTGTTGAGGATAAGTTTGCACCTGAGCAGCTACTTAACTTTCTCTATGGTGATATCTGTGAGGAGTTAATGCTATGGTTGGCTGAACAATCAGGACATAAGGTTACCCACACTCAACATCCTGTCAATGGGTATGGCCTTAGAGGATACATGGACTGTAAGATTGACGATAAGAATGTTGATGCCAAGTCTGCCTTTGCTGCTAACTTTAAGAAGTTTAAGGATGGTTCAATCAAGGCACCAGGAAAGGATCCTTACGGTTACATTGCTCAACTGTCCTACTACGAACAAGTCCAGGAGGGCAGGGAGAATGCAGACACAGCATACTTCTTTGCCTTCAATAAGATTGGATCCTTGGCACTAACTGCTGTCAATCCTATGGAGCAGATCAATGCTGAGGCAAGAGTTAAGCACCTTACTGAGATGCTTAAGAAGGATGAGCCACCCGAAGAGTTATGCTATGAGCCTGAGCCTGATGGCAAGGCAGGTAACATGAAGCTTGGCACTCACTGTAGTAGGTGTGATCACAAACGTAAGTGTCATCCTGACTTAAGAACCTTTGCCTACAAACCATGGAGGTATCTAACTCACGTTGAGAAGCTACCAAAGGTTGAAGAGGTTCTACCTATTACAAACGTAACACCAATATAATTTAACAGAAAGAAAAACTATGTTAACACTAACTATTATAACTAAAACAGCTCCTCTTGAAATTAAAGTAGCTGATATACAAGTGCTTGCAAAAGCTATTGAGGGTCTTGATGCCAATAAAGGATTGTTTATTGAAAACATTTGGGTTAATAAGTCTGAGCTCATTGCCATTACAATAGCAGAGACTAAGCAGCCTGAAGAGGAAAAGAAAACAATTAAAACTATCGAGAAGAAAAAGTAACATGACACACCACTGGAAAGGATTGACACCCAACCCTAGTAAGTACTTTGGATTTACCTATGTTATCAATGAGTTATCTACTAGTAAGTACTACGTTGGCAAGAAACAATTCTGGATATCTAGTGGTAAGGTTAAGAAGGGTAGCCTCAGACCTAACAAGTTAGGGGCTGCCTGGAACCCACTCCACTGGAAGGAATCTAAGTGGGGTTCATACACAGGTTCATCTAAGGAACTAAATATATTAATCAAGGCTAACCCTAAGGACTTTCATTACATGATCATTGGACAGTACACTTGTAAGGCTGACTTAGTCTATGCAGAATGTAAGGCTCAGTTTGATTACAGTGTGATGGTTGCAAGGGATGAGAAGGGTGACCGTATTAGTTACAATAAACAGATTGCAGCTGTTAGATTTATGCCACCCTGGAAAGATAGAGAGGAGCTATGAGTATAAATAAACATAAGGTAATGACTAAGTTACATGAGACTTCTGAGTTCAACGATGCAGTTAATCTTCTGATTACAGTTGAGGATAATAAACTTATTGTAGTTCCCTATGGTGGGACCTTTGATAACACACCCACTGAACAGGCCCGTGAAGTTTATGAGATAGTTACATTACTCCTTCAAACATTTGATGACTATGGTGGTGTTTCATTTACAGATGATATGATATCACAGCACATGAGTTCAAACATAAAACACTAAAGGATATAGCAATGGATAAACAAATTAAAATATTGACCTATGATATTGAGACAGCACCTAAGTTGGCTAATGTGTGGGACATATGGAACCAGAACATTCCAATTAGTATGATCATGGAGGATGGATACATTCTAAGTTGGGCAGCTAAGTGGCTTGGTTCAGATGAGATCCTAAGTAACTCATTGATTGAACACGATAATAAGATTGAGAATGAGGGCAAGATGGTTGAAGAACTCTATGATCTTATGGAGGAGGCTGATGTCCTGGTGGGTTATAACTCTGATAAGTTTGACAGGAAGCATGTGAACACAGCATTCCTAAAGGCAGGGCTGACACCCCCCTCAACCAGTAAGTCTATTGATCTCTTCAAGGTTGTCAAGTCTAACTTTAAATTTACATCTAATAAATTAGACTTTGTTCTTGGTAAGCTTGGTATTAAACAGAAGATGAACCATCGTGGGTTTGACTTATGGAAGGGCTGCATGGAGGGAGACATGGAGTGTTGGGCTGAGATGGTGGAGTACAATGAACAGGACGTTGAGGTAACTGAACTTCTCTATAAGAAACTTCTACCCTGGATTAAGAACCATCCGTGTCGCAGTATGTACACCGACACCATAAATATTAAACCTTCCTGTAATAACTGTGGCTCTCCTGATGTAATCAAGAAGGGTATAGAAGTTCTCAAGTTCACATCATACCAGAGATACAAGTGTACTAACTGTGGTAATAACATGAGGGGTAAAGAACTGCAGAATAGTGCAGACAAACGAAAGAGCATTCTAGTTAATGTATAACCTTGTTAAGAATTCTCTTGACAAACAATCTAATTTGTGGTATAACTACTATACTATAATATTTTAAAGGAAATTAAAATGAAACTACTTGAAAGTTTTAAAGCAGAAGTTAAAGAGATCCTGGAGTGGAAAAAATATGGGATCAATACTAAGATTGTTTTGGCTACCTTAGCCATTGTGATTGCTATTCTCTTAATAGCAGGATGCTCTAAGACTGACGCTCCTGTTGCTCAACCTGTGGTAGAGTACACACCAGAGCCTGAGGATGAGATCTTCCTGGAGCCTATCGTTGAGGTTGTACCAGAGCCTATCGTTGAGGCTGTAGTTGAACCTATTGTTGAACCTATTGTTGAACCTATTGTTGAACCTATTGTTGAACCTATTGTTGAACCTATTGTTGAACCTGTAGTGGAGCCTACACCAGAGCCTATCGTTGAGCCTACACCAGAACCTGTAGTAGTTGAACCTACACCAGAGCCTGTGATAGTTGACCCTATAGTAGAGCCTAACCCTAGGGTGTCGGTAAGTTATAGTGTCCCTTCATGACTTAGTAATAATAAATCTACTATAAATTAAAGGGCTTGTAAAGGTAACACTTGACAGGCCCTTTCTTTTATGGTATAAGGGTATCATAATATAGAGGATAGAGAATGAGCAAGACTAAAGAAGATCTGGTAAACCAACCCTCTCACTACACACAGGGAAGTATTGAGTGTAAGGATGCAATGATTGCAGCGTTCGGTAAAGAAAAGTATGAAACCTTTTGTAAGTTAAATGCCTTCAAGTATCTATGGAGGAGTGACCATAAGGGTAACTCTACACAAGACATAGCTAAGGCTAAGTGGTACATGGCTCAGATAGATACAACACCTACAAGTGTAGTAAAGTATCCAAGAAGAGGGAATGAATTTGATGTTGACCTTTAAGCGAACAACAGATGAAGATAGTGGAATGGATCTATACACCTCTTATAGTAGCAACGGTGCCATCCTGGAGAAAGACTTAGATCATTGGACAGTCACAAGAATAATGAAGTACCTAGCTATTTCAAATGTAATCTATAAGGAAGAAGAAGAATGATGAATGACTATCAAAAGTTTATAGCTATCAGTAGGTATGCCAGGTATAAAGATGATGAAGGACGAAGAGAAACCTGGGAAGAAACTGTTGACAGGTACATGGAGAACATGCACGTACACCTAGTTGACAAGATGAATTATAAAATGCCAGGAGATATGTATCATGAGTTACGTGAGGCAATAGTTAACCATGAGGTTATGCCTAGTATGCGTACCCTAATGACAAGTGGACCTGCCCTTAACCGTGATCATACCTGTGCTTATAACTGTGCCTACACTGCAGTAGATAGTCCTCGTGCCTTTGATGAGGCACTATACATCCTGATGTGTGGTACTGGTGTAGGCTTCTCAGTAGAGAGACAGTACATTAATAAACTTCCTGAAGTAGCAGAACACTTTGAAGAAACTGATAGCACCATACATGTGGCAGACAGTAAGTCTGGTTGGGCCAGGGGCCTTAAAGAATTAGTCAGCATGTTGTATGCAGGACAGTCACCTAAGTGGGACCTGTCAGCAGTGAGACCTGCAGGAGCAAAGCTTAAGACCTTTGGTGGACGTTCATCTGGACCAGAGCCCCTTGATGATCTATTTACCTTTACCACTAAGATCTTTAATGAAGCAAGAGGACGTAGACTTACATCTATTGAGTGCCATGACATCATGTGTAAGATTGGTGCAGTAGTAGTAGTAGGAGGGGTCAGACGATCCGCAATGATATCCCTATCTAATCTAAGTGATGATAGGATGAGACATGCCAAGCACGGGCAGTGGTGGGAACAGCACGGTCAGAGAGCACTGGCTAACAACAGCGTAGTCTACACAGAGAAGCCTGATATGGGTGCGTTCATGAGAGAATGGGAGAGCCTATATGCAAGCCAATCTGGAGAGAGAGGAATCTTTAATCGTGAAGCGTCACGAAAGAAAGTTAGTGAAAATGGTCGCAGAGATAGCGAGTATGAATTTGGAACTAATCCCTGTAGCGAAATCATACTCAGGCCACAACAGTTTTGTAACCTTAGTGAGGTTGTTGTCAGACCTGACGATGACTTCAAAAGCTTACAAAAGAAAGTTAGAATTGCTACAATCCTGGGTACATTCCAATCAACCCTGACAGACTTCAAGTATCTACGTAAGGTATGGACTACAAACACTGAGGAAGAGAGACTGCTTGGTGTTAGCATGACAGGTATTATGGACAACACTCTTACTGCCAGTGCTGGTGGAGTTAGGTCACCCAACCTCGACACAGTGTTAGTTAAACTTAAGGAGACTTCTGTTGAAACAAATAAAAAGTTGGCTAAAGAGTTGTCAATCCCACAGTCTACTGCTATTACTTGTGTTAAACCTTCTGGTACTGTCAGTCAGCTCGTTGATTCTGCTAGTGGAATCCACCCAAGATTTGCAGAATACTACATCCGAACTGTTAGAGGAGATATCAAAGATCCCCTAACTGACTTTATGATTAGTCAAGGCATACCATGTGAACCTGCTTTTGGAGCAGAGCAGAGTACTGTTGTGTTTAGTTTCCCACACAAGTCACCAAAGAATGTAGCTATCCGTGACCAGGGTACTGCCATTGGGCAGCTTGAACTGTGGTTAACATATCAACGACACTGGTGTGAGCACAAGCCATCTATTACTGTCTATGTTAGAGAGCATGAGTGGATGGAGGTTGGTGCATTCGTATGGAAACACTTCGATGAGATGTCAGGAGTTAGCTTCCTACCCTATGACAATGGTACCTATAAGCAAGCACCCTACCAGGAGTGTACTAAGAAAGAATATGAGGCAGCCCTAGCTCTGATGCCTGAGGAGATTGATTGGAGTACATTCAAGGAAGAGGAGGACAACACAGTAGCATCACAAGAGTTAGCCTGTGCAGGTGGTGTGTGTGAGGTTGTAGACGTATCATAAATAAATACTAAAGGATAACTATAATGAAAGACTCTTACGAAGTAATAGATGTGGAGCAGGGCAATAAAGACACCACTGTTATGGAAGATTTAATCCACCGCCCAAAGGTTGAGATGCAGTATCATGATGACCTTGATGGACGTACAGGGATTACAATAAGAAAGACTTATCTTAATAGAAACGATATAGTTAAGGGTTCAGTAGTTACAAACCCCTCAGTAACAATAGCCCTAAAGTTTATACAAGAAGCATTAGCTGCACTCAACAAGAAGGAGATTTAATGGTAGACCTGGCAAGAGTAATATGTAAACCGAAGATACCTCATCAACTTAAGATGATGGCAAAGAAGATACTTCGTAAGCAGAATGGTACTGCCGATGATTGGCGAGACCTAGTAGATCAAACACAGGAGGAGGTAATGAATGTCCCTGACAGTAACAGATAAAAGAAACCTGGCAGTTAACTTAACCAAGTGGTACCTGGAGGATGGTAAAGGCTTAGAGATGTACGTCCTTAAGATGTTGTCTGGTAGGTTAGAAGTAGACGAAGAAAGCAAACAAGAGATTATAAAAATGTTACCTAGAGTAGAGCTGACAATGGGTAATACTAATGATAAAGGATTGAAGTATGGATGAGCAGCCAAACAGAAAAGCAGAGATGGTAACGGGGATGACCTCAAGGCAGTCACGATTTAGACGAGACACCCTTAACTATCATCTACAAGTCTTCGATGAAAACAGGGGTGTTAATTCTGTAGAGACCTACAAGTTTCTAATAGAAGAGATAGGACTTAGCCTACGTAAGGACCTGGGTATTACCAAAGCAGACTTAGCAGATAAAGTTAAACCAGTAGTTAAGGAGAAGCCTATTGAAAAAAGTAAAGATAGAATTACGAACAAAGTTATTCCATCAAGAGGCAAAAGACTTCCTAGATAAGTGTATGAGAAATCACCCTATAGGTACAGAGTTTTACATTGATGTTGTACAGACAGGCTATCATCCCTTTACTAATTTAGAAATAGAGGATCAGGTTAGGGCTTGTTATGGCTCACTCAATAGAGATCTTTCTTTTGCAAGTATCAATAAACCAAATGAGTCCTTCCGATCTGCCTTGTTAAACTTAACAAAGGAGTCAGAAGAACTCATTCAAAGATTCTTCATAGAGAATGATGACTTAAGTAATAACGAAGTACCCTCTGAAGTCTACCACTACCTTCAAACTTATAAGGGTAGGGCTAAACAATTGAGTGAGTACTTAATTAAAGAAGCAAGTCAAATATTTTAGTAACCCATTTTCTTTTTAGCGGGCTTCTTCTTCATTGGTTTTTTCTTGTTAGCAGGTTTCTTCATTGGTGGCCTACCCATTGTCTTTCCGTATGTACCTTTACCTTGTGGCATATCTTTTTCCTTTTACCATTTAACTTTATCAGCCCAGTATGCTGCACTCATCTTACCCTTCTTGATGTTCTTACCATGCCTAGCCTTGAAAGACTTACGCTTGGCCTTCATCTTGTCGGATTCTCCTGACTTAGGTTTACCTGCAGTGGAAGCTCCCTGCTCACCAAACCTAATAGTCTTTACCTTATCGCCCACCTTGGCTACTACAACATGTGATTTCTTAGGATGTTTAGGTGTTCTCTTTGGTTTGTTGTAACCACTCACACCTATTCTTTTTAAGACACTATCCTTTGTCATGCTCTCGTCCTTCCCTTATGTAGACCATGACTGGCGAACTGCTTACCCTTAGCCGTGGCTGCTCTCTTCTTTTTATTTGCTGCTGCTAGTTTGCTCTTACCCTTTGCAGTTGACTTAAGCTTTCTAATGGTTGCAGCTGGTGCATAAACCTCTCCAGTCTTGGAGGACTTCTTACCACTAGGAGTTCTCCACTTCTGTTTAGTCCATTTCTTTAAAGACTTCTGAGATTTTGCAAGTGCCATTACTTTTTATTCTTTGCTTTTTTCTTAGCAGTTTTAGATAGTTCACCGAAGTGAAATAACTTTACACTTGTTTTAGTGTGAGACTTGTTGGTATGTACTGAACCGTTAGGCATCTTATGGCTGCTTCCTTTGTACTCAGTTCCATCCTTCTTATAATGTTTAACGCCCTTCATTTATATCCTCCACCCTTAGCTTTATATTGCTTGGCAAGCATCTGAGCTTTACGAGCAGACCATTGTCCTGGCTTGCCTCCCTTACCCCCTGCCTTTATTTTATTAAACAAGCTCTTACGCATTGTAGGTTTAGTGTAGTTACCTGCTGCGTTAACTTTACTTTTTGCTTTTGCCATTCTTCTTTCTTTTCTTTTTAGGTGGCTTGTACGAAGTAGCACAGGCACACTTCCTCTTAGTTCTCTTAGTCATCTTATCAGACAACTTGGCAATCATATCTCCACCAGTGTGTGTGAAGAAGAAGGGAAGGAAGGCATGGATTAAACACACGAATACAGCTGCAGCCAGGGTAGCAGAGAATAACAAAGCCTCAAGAAGATGTTGCAAGTAAGTCTCTCCTAGTTCCTTAGGGTGTTCAGTAAATGATATCTTCATTTCTTTTCTTTTGCAACCCCCTTTGTCTTTTCGTAGGACCTCATGGCACCCATACCTAACATGCCCATTAGGACGGGAGTGAGCAGAGAGGGGTCTACAGTAGGAACCTCATACCATATAGCCAGGAACTGTGACAAGATTACATTATACATTAAACCGATTCCGCACACCCATCCCACGAATGGTCTCCATCCTCCAATAAATAGAGAGCCTGACTGGGCTTCAGCCTTGTTAACTTCAATTTGAGCAAGAGCATTTTCAGCAGCTGCCTTCTCACTCATTGTTGCTATCTCGTGCGCGAGACGATTAGCAGCGTCCTTATCGGGGATGAACTTATCAAGTAGTCCAGTGACTGGTCCTATTAGTGCTGATAACATTTTCTTTCCTTTAAGTAATAGACTATGAGTGGTAGACTAAGGTAAAACTATCACAGTTAGGGCAAGTAAAGTTACTCACTATTGAATGCTCGTCCTCTAGAACACCCTCTCCTTCTTCACAGTCATGATCGCCACCCCAAATTAGTGACTCATTACATACATAACAATCCATAAGGTTTTCCTACTAAGTTAATAACTACTTGTTATACCATACTTTGAGGTAAAAGTCAAGTCTAAATCGTATAAACTTTAATACCTTTGGTCTTACCCTTAACAAAGATTTCATTTACAAATCGTAAGCTATAGTCTGTTACCCATTCCTGCCTCTGATCAAGCTCTAACATAGTGGCTTCACTTATAAGTAAGTCTACTTTATATTCTTTTGTAGAGCTTTCTAATCGTGCTGCTGTATTAACAGCATCTCCAATAGCCGTGTAGTCAAACCTTGATTCACTACCCATGTTTCCTATCACTGCTTCCCCAGTATGAATACCAATACCAATCACTATCTCTGGTAGACCCTGTTCTTTTAGTTCTACATTAAGATCAATCATGTTCCTCTGTATCTCTAAGGCTGTCTCTACTGCTCTTGTCTGATGAAAGTCCTGGTCTAGTGGAGCATTAAAGATAGCCATCATTGCATCACCGATGTACTTATCTACCATGCCACCATTGTTCTGTACTGCTGACTGTTGTGCAGTGAGTGCCTTATTCATTATGTAAGTTACTTGTTCAGGTGGTAGGGTCTCTGACATACTGGTGAAGCCACGAACATCAGTGAATAAGAATGTTGCATGTCTCTTCTCACCCCCAAGTACTAACAACCCAGGGTTATCTTGCAGTTGTTTAACCTGTCTTGGATCTAAGTAATGTTCAAACTGTTTCTTAATCTGTTGTCGTAACTTATACTGCTGCCTAAACCTAAGATAGAAGGCTATAGTTGCAGTAATAAACTGGCTAATCACCGCCCAGGTTACATCGATTAAGATACCCTGTTGTACCATGTAAGCTCCTAGGAAGCCCG
>Ga0307488_10001374_pt1 | contig 20290 bp, 18 predicted proteins | sample SB02metaG_FD_202248 | JGI IMG/M metagenome (GOLD analysis project Ga0307488, IMG submission 202248) | Sea-ice brine microbial communities from Beaufort Sea near Barrow, Alaska, United States - SB 0.2 | ecosystem: Environmental > Aquatic > Marine > Coastal | place: USA: Alaska | collected... | reverse complement strand
TGCAGTTGCTTGGCATACTGACTGGGCTGTTGATAGCGTATCGTTAACAACAACACAATTCCGTATATATGTAGGTAAAACTTCTTTAGCACATACGTATGTTAGCGGAGGAACTGTTACTAAAGCAGACGGAACTGTATTAACAATAACTGGTTTTGTATACAATAATACAACTGGGTATGCAATAGTAACTACAGGTACTCACGGGTTATCAGCAACTAACATAGTTAATATTAAAGATATTACAGTAAGTTGTAACAGCGGTGGCGGAGCTCAAAACACAGTATTCCCAAGTGCAACTGCAACTGACGGTGTAACAACAAAAGTTAAATACCTTCAAATTAAATGTATAAGAGATATTGGTAAGATACTAGAAGCAGTTAGATTTGACTTTGCAGTAAACAGTAATCACAGAACACTAAAAGCAGCACACGCATACTTGCGTAAAACTGCTGTTGAAGTGTATACTGGAAACCAAAAGACTATAACTAGAGATGCTATAGCAAATGCACTAACTACTGAAGCAATAGCAAACGTTGCAGCTAATTCAACAGCAATTACAAGAATAACAGCAAGTGCAAGAATTCTTGACGCAGTGATATTTGGTGCAACTAACGAAGGTAGCGTTTGTCAAACATCAGATCAAAATGTATACTATGCAATGCTACAACTAGAACGTAACAGAGATTTTATTGTTGCAGAAGTAAGTGCTTGGATAGCTAACGAAATTTCAACTGCTACATCAGGAAGTATTTGGGAAAATTATACATATGATAGCGCATTATGCTTACGAGACGTAGGACTATATATTGACGCACTAAAATATGACTTAATGTATCCAGGAAATTATAGCTCTCGCTATGTAGCACGTTACTATGCTAATGCAGTAACAGGATCTCAAGAAGAAGATATGTTCTACTTAAGAGATGCAACTGGTGTTAGGAACTGTACTCTAAAAGGTCTAAGTGGTGATTTAACTCCAGCAAATACATACGGAACAAGTCGTTGTACAGCAGGAGCATATACTTCATTAGATCCAGGATTTGGTCCAGAAGATTTTACAACTTGGATTATTACACGTTCTCCGTATGTACAAGGTGTTACAACATTTGGTACTGCTGCAACCGGACAAAGAATTGACGGCGCATTACACAACGGTGGTAATGATTCAATGGTGTCAAACGACTTTACACAAGTTATTAGTGACGGCATCGGCGCACACATATTAAACAATGGTAGAGCAGAACTTGTGTCAGTGTTTACATACTACTCACACATTGGTTATCTAGCTGAAACAGGTGGACGTATCCGTGCTACTAACGGTAATAACTCGTATGGTACATTTGGTTCAGTAGCAGAAGGTGTTGATCCGGATGAAACTCCAGTAACAGCAGTAGTTGATAATCGTACACAATATAGTGCAACTATTAGTAATGTGAACATTGACAATAGTCAATTACTTACAATAGAATACGGACACGCAGGTAACAATTATACAGAAGCAGAATATCAAGTATTTGGCCCGGGTGTTGATGAAGTAATAGTTGCAGATGAATTCCGTGACAAAGCCCTTAACTATGTACTTGTTGACCAAAACGCAGATCCAGATGTACCAATTGGTGGTAGCGGATATGTTCTAGTAAGCAACGTTGCACAAAGTGGTAGTGCAACAGGAATATTCCTTAGTGCTACAGACGGTTCATTAAGTACAGCATACATTGGTATGAAAATTTATATTATTGGTGCAGCAGGTATTGGCAACTATGGTATTATTGCAACTTACAATGCAGGTACAAAAGAAGCTACAGTTACAAGAGAAAGCGACGGAGTTGCAGGCTGGGACCACGTTGTTCCAGGTACAGCTATTGCTGCTCCTAATAGTAGTTCAACATACCAAATTGAACCAAGAGTTACAATTACTGCTCCTACAAACGCAAATCAAGCGCACACGTTGCCAACATCAACTACTTGGTATGATACAAAATATATTAAAACATCAGCACAGTATACAGGAGTTAGCCATACAGGCGGAACAGGCACAAGTGCTACTTTTGATGTTACACGTAACGGTAGTAAGTATTACTTAACTACTAATGCAGCAGGAACAGGATATACACGACTTGATACACTAACTATTGCAGGCACTAACGTAGGCGGCGCAACAACTGCAAACGATATTACAATAACAGTAATAGCAGTTAATAGTGCAACAGGGGCAATTGTAGAATTTGATTTTGCTGGTACAGCACAATCAGGAAAATTCCTTGCAGTAGGTGGCGGAACTAACGGTGCAGTAAGTATAGACGGTAACACTTGGACAACAGAAGTTCTTCCTACACTTGCTGCAGGAAACTGGAGCAATATTGCAAGTGGACTAACTGATGACGGATCGTCGACATTTAAACAAAGTACTGTAATTATAGTTGCAGATGGATCAACTACGATTGGGTATGCACTTGATGCAGATACTTGGTCTGATACTACTCTTCCTGGAGCATTTAACGGCTCTGGCGAAAACAATGTAGAATTTGGTCAAATTACTTCAAGTATAGGCAGATTTATCGTAATTGGTGATGCTGACAGAGACGTTGCATATACAGATAATGGCGGAACAACTTGGAGTGTAGCAACTACCGCACTTCCAGCAACTGGATTTGGTGAATTAGTATTTGGTGCAGGTAAATTTATTGCTATTAATAGCGGAACTACTAGTGCTGCTTATTCAACAGACGGCATAACTTGGACAGGCGCAACAGCACCAGCAAGTTTTGCAGCAGTAACAGACATTGTATGGGGTAACGGTAAGTTTGTAGCACTAGGTGGCACAAACGGTATTATGTATTCCTTAGACGGAGTTACTTGGATTGATAATGCACTTACACTTCCATTAACTGCTACAGAACGCAATCTAGCATATGGTCAAGGTACATTTGTAATTACTTCAGATGACACAGATCAAGTTCAATACAGTCACGACGGAGTGTACTGGCAGGCATATACACTAGCAACTACTGTATCCGGCGGCTACAATGCAATAGCATTTGGTAATCCGGGAGCGGAAGGCAAGTTTGTAATACTACCAAATGCATCAGGAACAGGTGGTAATACTGCTAAAATTAATACTCCTGCAAAAGGAAGAGCAAGTATAGCAAATGAACAAGTATTTCAAATTAGAATTATAGAGCCAGGGTCAGGATACGGAAGTGTTCCAACTGTAGCAATTGTTGATCCTAATAACATTGAAGATGTTGTTCTAGCTCCTCAATTAGGAAATGGCGCACTTGCAAATCCGACATTTATTAACAGAGGTACAGGGTTTACCAATGCAACTGGAGACATTAATGCTGCAAATTCAAATGGCTTTGCAGACTTTCCACAGAGCGGATCATTTATTGCTGTAAGAAGATTAACAAAGAAACCAGTACCGGGCTCAAACGTTGAGTTTGCACACTTACCTGGAGAGTTCTTTAAACTAGTAGGAACTATTAGTTTCTTAGGTACAACTGATGGCGGGTATACTGGATTTTTACAAATATCTCCTGCTATACCTGTAGAAGACATTTTACCAGACGGCAATGCTGTTGAGATGCGTATTAGATTTTCGCAAGTACGTCTAACAGGACACGATTTCTTAGATATCGGTACTGGAGGATTTGCAAGTACTAACTATCCAGGTGTACCACTAGTACAGCCAACTCAGGTTAGCGAAACTACAGATTCAAACGGCGGACGAGTGTTCTATACTAGTACAGACCAAGATGGTAACTTTAGAGTTGGCGACTTGTTTACTATTGAACAAAACACTGGTGTTGCAACATTGAATGCAGATGCGTTTAACATTGCAGGACTACAAGAACTGTCACTGGGTGAAGTTACACTAGGCGGCAATAGTGCCACTGTTAATGAATTCAGTACTGATCCGTTCTTTACTGCAAACAGTGACACCGTTGTGCCAACCCAACGAGCAATCAAGGCATACATTGAGTCACAAATTGGTGGCGGCGGAGCAACACTAGTTGTTAACAGTGTTACAGCAGGCGACATATTTATTGGAGCCGACACTATAACTTCTTTAAGTGGTGCGCCGATAAATATTAAAGCGAACATAGTGTTTAGTGGTACCGTATTAGGATTACCTCTAGCATATAACTATTTCTTAAAATAATTGGAGAAAACAGAAAATGGCAAACGGAATATTAGGATCATCAGATCTTCCAGCAACTACATACACAGAAGTATACACCGTACCGGCAAGTACATTTAGTGTAGTTACAGTTGCATTTACAAACAAAAACGCTGCAAGTATTACAGTCAGAGTAGCAGTAACTAAACCGGCAAACGCTGGGTTACCAGAAACTGACGACTATTTAGAATACGAAGCAGAAATACTACCAGGTGGTGTATTAGAAAGAACAGGAGTTGTGTTAGAAGCTGGCAGAAGATTATATGCCCGTAGCTCTACTGCAAATACTGTTGTTATGGTATACGGCATAGAAACAGCAACAGTTTAAGGAACAGATTATGGCTAGAAAATTAACATCAGGCATTTCGGGAAAAAACGTACTAGGCGCAATGGTCGCCGTCGATAACAGTTTGCGCACAGTCGTGCTCAACGCAGATATTGCTTTACAGCCCAATGGCACGGGAGTAGTTAATAGTGCATCGCACATTGATATTTCATCTGGCAAGAGTGTAAGACTGTTTGATGATGATACTAGTCAATATATAGCACTTAAAGCTCCGGCAGATGTTTCTGCAAGTGTAACTTTAACATTTCCAGCTACAGCAGGATCAAGTGGGCAAGTGCTTTCTACAAACGGTAGTGGAGTTCTTGCGTGGGCAGCAACCGAAGTTGCTATAACAAATAATACAACAGATAATGCAGCACATTATCCAACAATTACAACAGCCACTTCAGGTGGCGTTACTGCATTAAGAGTTACAAGTTCAAAATTAAGTTTTGTTCCAAGTACTGGATTGCTAACAGCAACTGGGCTAAGTGCAGGTACTCTTACTATTACAGGTGCAGGTACTACAGCAATACCAAATGTAGATATTAACGGTGGTAATATTGACGGAACTACTATTGGTGCAGCATCAGCAGCAGCTGGCACATTTACAACAATGACAGCAACAAGTATTGTAGAAACTTCAAGTATTGCACTTAAAGAAAACGTAAATCCAATTACAGGAGCTCTTGCTGCAATTATGAGTCTAGAAGGAGTCATATACGATCGTAAAGACGGCAGTAGCAAGCGCGAAGCAGGACTAATCAAAGAAGAAGTTGAAAAAATTCTTCCTAATCTAGTTAAAGGCGAAGGCGTACACTACACTAAACTAACAGCATATTTAATAGAAGCTGTTAAAGAATTATCAGCAGAAGTTACTAAGTTAAAGAGTAAGAATAATTAATGGCAACTTTAAAAAACACCGTAGTTGACGATACAGGATCAATATACCTACCTAGAGGAACAACGGCACAACGCCCTGCTAATCCAGGAAACGGTGCTATGAGATATAATACTACTTTAGGCTATGTAGAATTTTACTTTTTAGGTTTTTGGATTAACGCTGAAAATAATAAAGGCGGCGTTCCAATGGAAGGGTTAGAACTACTAATAGATGTAGGCAATCCGGATAGTTGGAATGGCAGCACCCTTAGCGACATAAGTGGAAATAATATAGCAATTACTCTAAGCGGTGTTACTGAACAAACATCCGGTACTGGATCTAAATATCTAACAGGTGGTACTAGTTCGTACATTACTATTCCTTTAAACGTGTCATCTGTTACAAGTAATAATTATACTGTAATGACAACCTCAGGATTTAATGGAGGATCTCGAGGAAGAATTACAGCATCCGGGCCTGGCGGCAACAACTGGTTATTAGGTCATCACGGCGGATTAGATGTATGTTATTATGCAGAAGGATGGATAATCGATGATAACAGTGATGGCGGTGGCGGAGCAAACAATCAGTGGGCTACACACACAGGAACAGGACAAACTCAAGGTCTAGTTAATATCGATGATTGGCAATACTGGAAAAATGGCGGCCTACGATACGGGCAAAATTTCCAAGGTGGCTCTCAAGGCCCGACTAATTTGTCAATAAATAGATGGAGCAACGGTTCTCAACCTAGTGACTGGAAATGGCAATTCCTTGCTGTCTGGAACAGGGTGTTAAGCGAAGATGAAATTAGAGACTTAGCAGGCGCAATATCAAATAGAGGAGGCTTCTAAGATGGCAACACTCAAAAATGTTACTATTGACGATACAGGATTTTTAAGATTACCAGTCGGCACAAGCGCAACACGACCAGCTGAAACATCTGGTAATATTGCTAGTATGCGAGTAAATAGCGATAGTGGTAAATTAGAATCTTGGAATGGAGTAGCTTGGGAATTAAGCTCTTTGTTATTTCCTTTTAGGTCTATTATTACAAACGCATATATCCAAGGTGGTTATAAAAGTAGTGCTGCTTGGAATAATATTAATAAAACTAACGCAGCAACTGATACTACTGTTAACCTAGGTGACGGCTCAATTGAGGCTGCATTTAATTATCAATGGGGTGCTTGTTCTAAGGATTATGCTTATGTATTTGGTGCAGGTGGTGGACACGCAGTTAGTTCAAATTACACTATTGCGTATAATATGAGAACAGAAACTCAAGCAACTGATATTAGTAGAAGTCTAGCATTAAGTCGTCATAACTTTGGCGGAGTATTTCAAGAACATTATAGAACCTTTATGGCAGGTGGTGCAGATGGTCGTATTGAGGAATATAATATGACTACCAAACAGTTACAAGGCACCATTGGCGCTACTACTTATAGCGGAAGTCAGTGGGGTATGAGTACTGAAAACTACGGAATATTTTATACTGGAAACAACGGAAACGCACTGACATTTGCAACTAAAACAATATCAACTAGAGGCGGAACTGGCGTGTCTAATCACCATCAGCAAAAAGCAGTTAATTCAAAATATGGATTTGCTTGGGCAGGCAACGAAGGGTCGTATAGTGGCGGTAATAACTTACGTAAAACTAACTGGACTACAAATTCTACTTCTGGTACAGTATCTAAACCGGTTGGGAGCTGTGGTGAAGAAAATTACACTATGGGAAATGATCACCAGTATATGCTAGGACAATATAACGGACTACAAAATAATCTTAGTTGGAGATTTAATTACGCTACAGAATCAGGCTTCCAAGGTGGATCATCTATGGAACCAAAAGGCAAAGCAGGATCAAGTTCTGCTGTTTGTGCTTGGAGAGATTAAGGAATATATGCAATGGCAACATTAAAAAATACCACAATTAACGATACCGGATTCCTTAGATTACCAAAAGGAACAACAGCACAGCGCCCAGCTAATGCCGCAGGAAGAATACGTCATAATACAGAAACCGGCACAGTAGAATATTATTCTGAAAATGCATTAGCAGGCGGATGGACACAAATGACCATCCCTTTTCAGAATAGAACAATTATCACTAATGCTTATATGCAAGGTGGTTATAAAAGTGCAGCTGCCTGGAATAATATAAACAGAACACTAACTGCTACAGACACAACATACAATCTAGGTGATGGCGCAATTGAACGGTCATTCAACTATCAACCAGGCGCTTGTTCATTAGACGATGCTTACATTTTTGGAGCAGGCGGCGGACACGCAGTTAGTTCAAATTACGTTACTGCATTTAATATGAGAACTGAACAACAAACTACAGATATTGATAGAAGTTTAGCAATTAATAGACATAACTTTGGAGCAGTATTCCAAGAACATTACCTTGCTTGGTGTGGCGGCGGAAGTTCTACTCTGTTTGAAGAATATAATTTGTCCACTAAAACATACATTGGACAAACTGGTCAAAATTCATTGAGCGGATCATCTTGGGGAATGAGTGGCGAGAATATAGGAATACACTATAATGGGGGTAGTTCTAATACATTTACATTTGCAACCAGAACAATAGCTAGTAGAGGCGGAACTCAACCTGGAAATAGTCACCAACAAAAATCAGTTCAATCCAAAGGCGGGTTTGCTTGGGCAGGCGCACAAGGTGGTTATAACGCCGGGTATACCTTCCGTAAAACTAACTTTACTACAAATAATACCTCATCTGGCTATAATAAACCTGTAGGAAACTCAGGTGAAGAAAATATGACAATGGGCCAAGATCATCAATATATGATAGGTATGTACAACGGACTACAAAATAATCTTAGTTGGAGATTTAATTATGCCTCTGAACAAGGTTTCCAAGGCGGAACAAGTATGGAACCAAAAGGCAAAGCAGGAGCAAGCTCAGGCACGTGTGCTTGGAGATCCTAAGAATACTATCAACCACAAATAAATATTTGTAAACGTCTCCTTAATAAATATTAACAACATATAAAGGAGACAATATGTCTGACAGAATAGCACAATTTAAACAAGAAGCATCTGACTACAGCAGCCGAGTGTTGTCTGATACATCAATGATGTCCGAAGAAGACTATAAACTTCTAGAATATTCGTTAAACAAAGAATGGAGCAATCCTAAATTTAAAATGCGTTGGTTTGTGGGAGAAACACAAATTACACCATTTAGTAAAGTACGCCAGTGGATTTTAGAAATAAAATCAAGAGAAGAAGCAATCGAAAACTTGGAATACGAGATTAAAAAATATCAAGTTCAAGTAGATAGACATCTTCACATAGCAGAACACTCTGACAATGAGTTTGATCGTAGAGAAAGTCAAATAGAAGCAGACGAACTTACTCGTACTCAAATTATGACCAAACGGAGACTAGTTAATTGGTATCTCGAAAGGCAACAAATTATAGATCTAGTAAACGAATTCAATGAGTCTCCTGAAGCATTACTTCCAGACGGCAGTGGCAGAACATATATGGATATAATGGACACCGACGAAGAAGATATATATGAAGCAGAATTTTGGACTAATAGACTAGCTAAACAAGCAGCAACTGATCTTTTGTTCTACGGAAGAGTCGGCACAGGAAATATGGATGCTATTTTAAGTATGGCTCCTGAACACCAAACACAAACGTTAACGTTAGCTATGAGTTACGGAACACAACTACAAAAGATAAATGAAAATATTCAACTTCAAGTAGATGAAACATTGTCGCTTGGAGATAAATCTGATAATGCATTTTTAACTACGCCATTAAGTCTCCAAGAAGCTACTCAAAAACTAACAATGGATACAAAAAGTGCAACAGCCGGTCCTGTCGGAGATGATATTCTAAATGTATATAATAAATGAAACATTAGCCAGTGACGATCCAAGAGTACACCCTGAAATTGTTAAAATTGGTGACTACTGGCATTTTACTATAAGCTATATTCCTCCTAATAAAGGAATATTTATAGACTGGTTGCCCCACGAAAAACTATCAGAAGACGTAGCATATTCGTATCCTTTAACAAATGCATATAAGGGCGTAGTTAGTTTAACTAAGCCGTATACAACAAAAAAAGATATAGTAACTGCTTCTGGTGATGTAGAGTGGAAGAAACACATCTATAAATTAAATGCAAAAGATAACGAAGACGTAGTAGCTTTGATAAAATCAGCAATGAGACTTTATGCTAAAGCACATATTAGCAGCCAAAAAACTTTAAAGAAGTTAATTAAAGAAATTAATAATGCTACCACTATGGAAAAATGCGACTTAGTATTGTATAACTATTACAATATGAGTAATGCAACCACCCACGGCCTTGAAAAACAACCAGATTTTGAAGTTAAGTGGCCCTGGGACAAAGAGTAGTTGCTCTTTTCTTAAATTGATGTTATAATAAGTTACACTGTAACTCAGTTTCAATTAAATTATAGGTAACGTATTAGCAATGGAAAAAATATTTAGCATTCCACTAAATCCAAAACTTACTCCTGAACAATATCAAGAGTTTGTAGAGTTTGTAGTAGAATACAAACATCTTATCTACGACATTTATTTTACAAGTCGTATCGCTCCGTTTGCACAAGATGCTATGGGCGATGTGTTTGTTGCACAAGATGATTACAAGTATGCAATTGACGTAGCACTTCAGATTCAAAGTTACACTGGAGTACCGGTTAGTGCAACATTTAATAATATTCAAGTTGCTCCTACTCAACAAAATTTAGATACATTTATCTACAACTTTAAACCAATGTATGATGCAGGTGTGCGTATTGCTACTATTCCTCATACACACTGGATGGCAACTGGTCAAATAAAACGTGCATTTCCTGAACTAATGGTAAAGAACACTATTCTTCGTGATGTGAGCTCTGCTACTGAAATTGTTAATCTTGCAAAATACGGATTTGACTATATTAATATTGATAGAGACTTGATGAGAGATCGTGATACTTTACTAAGATTAAAACAAGCAAAAGAGTGGATAAAAGAAAACTTTGGCAAAGATATAAAATATAGCTTACTAGGTAATGAAGGCTGTCTTGGCAGTTGCCCAATGATGGTTGAGCATTTTGAATATAATAATACTAGAGAAGGTAATGCACCGCAATATTTTAATGATCCTATTAGTCGCGTAAGTTGTCCTAAATGGGACGTACAAGATCCCGCTGTTCATTTAAAAACTGCTGATCTTCCTCCTTGGAAGGAAGACTGGGAAGAATTTATTAATGACTTAGGTATTGATACATTTAAAATGCACGGTCGAGAAGCAGTAAGTCGTTTGTATGAAACAATGGAAACTATTCGTAAGTGGGATAGAAATGAAGAAATTATTGTAGAAGGATTTGAAACATACTTAAATGAAACTAACCTTATAGAAAAGCCTATTAATGTTTGGCGTGACAAAATTAAAAATTGTAAATTTGACTGTTGGGAATGTCAGTACTGTGATAAAATTTATAAAGTAAAGTCTGATATCGACCATAGTGAATTAATCAAACATACTTCTGAAGCTATAGCTAGATCAGGAGTTCCGACAATAAACTTAGATATTCCGGGACTAACTTCGTCAAGAGTACAAACATTATTAAATTCTTTAGCACAAGGTGTAGACACGTATCTAGAAGTAGGTTCGTACTTAGGCGCAACACTATGCGCTGTATTAAAAGATAATCCTATTAATGCTGTTGCTATCGATCACTGGAGCGAAGGAATACAGTCTGCAAATGGTGAAATAACTGAAGCTAACGACATTAACGTATTCTTTAAAAATATCGAAGAACACCGAGGCGATTCAACTGTTACGGTTTTAAATAAAGATCTATTTGAAGTAGATGTAACTCCAATGTTGAATAGTATGAAAATGTTTTTCTATGATGGCCCTCACGACGAAAGCAGCGTAGCAAAAGCTGTTGAGCATTACTGGCCTGCATTAGCAGAAGAAGCGATACTAGTTTTTGACGATGCAAATTGGGACGGAGTCGTAGACGGTGCCCGAACAGGTATTAATAACTGTCGAGGACTTGCTACTTATGAAAAATTAATTTTAAATTCTATAGAAAATAAAAACGAATGGTGGAACGGGTTATACATAGTGGTAATTAGAAAATGATAGGAGACTTTTTTAGTACACCAATATATATGGGAGAGATAGCAGATCGAACTGTAGTCAATAACGAAATAAATTCTATTATGCCTAAGGCTAAATTTGCAAATGAATGGCAACCAGATAACGATACTGCAAACACTACTTTTAATCCTAGTAGTTCTACAGATATAATTAGTGATTTTAATATGAAAGAAATAAATTCTAATATCATAAATCACGCAGCTATCTACCTAAAAGAAATCGGACACCCGTATAAAGAAGGAAGTTTAATGACTATTGGATCTTGGGCAAATACATTTGAAAAAGATCAAGTTATTGGATTACACGAACACGGGTATCAACCAAACATATTTAGTGGATGCTATTATCACAATGTGCCAAAAAATAGCGGCGACATACAATTTAAAAGTACAAATCCTTTTGTGATTAGCTTCCCTCATAAGGCAGAAAAATATCATAACTTAGTTACTGTTGAACCAAAAGACGGTATGATACTATTATTTCCAAGTTGGTTGTTACATAAGGTGTTACCTAATAGGTCTAACGAAATACGTGTATCACTGGCCTTTAACATACAATTTGATTATGAGGAATATTAAAAATGTACTTACAAAAAGTTAAAAAAATTACAATCTTTGGTGGCGGCACAAGCGGCTGGTTAACAGCAGCATATCTAGCAAATAATTTAAAAATACCAACAGAAATTGTTTTAATAGAAGATTCAGAACAAGGACCAATTGGAGTTGGCGAAGGCACACAACCGTTTACTGCAAAGTTTTTAAGTCAATGCGGTATCACTCCTCATATGTGGATGAAAGATAGTAATGCCAGCTTTAAGTATGGTGTGGAATTAATAGGATGGAACGACGAACCTTATTTTGTAGACAATGATAATCCCGACAATGTAGTAATTGCGCACGACCTTTATACTAGTGACTATTTTATAGACAAACCGTACTCAGAATTTGCTAACTGGCATCCTGCATACAGATTAGCTAAAAAAAATGTTTGTCAAAAATTTGATGATTACTTAGATGTTAATCACAGAATGGGTCCTGTAGACTTTGGAGCCGTGCATTTTAGCGCATATGATATAATTAAGACTATAAAAGGATTAATACTAGATAAGATTACATATGTAGATACTAGAATTAGCGATGTATCAGTTTCTGATGACGGTATTGAATCTTTAATATCAGAAGACGGCAGTAAGTATACTTCGGATTTATTTATAGATTGTACAGGATTTGCAAGTATACTATTAGAGAAAAAATTAAATGTAAAATTTAATGATTATAGTCGTTGGTTACTAAATGATAGTGCTGTAGTAATTAGAACTCAATATATTAATCCGCAAGAACAATGTCATCCTTACACTAAAGCTACTGCAATGGATAGTGGATGGATGTTTACTATTCCTACCTTTAAGAGTGTAGGAAACGGTTATGTACATTCTAGTAAGCATATTACACCAGAAGATGCAGAGCAAGAACTAAGAAATAAGATTGGTGAACACGTGGCTCCTGCAAGACATCTAAAAATGAAGTGCGGATACCATAAAGAGATTGCATTAAAAAATGTGTGCGCAGTTGGATTAAGTGCTGGATTTATTGAACCATTAGAAGCAACAGGTATTACATTTACTACTGCTGTTGTTTCTGATATTGCTGGATCATTAAACAACAGCGGCAATATCTGGGGTGAGAAACAGAAAAGTATAATTAATAAAAACTTTGATTTTATGTGTAATGAAATTCTTGCGTTTATTTGGATACATTATTATTATGCAACAAAAGATGATACAGACTATTGGAAAGAAGCAAAAGCAAAACGTATGGATGACTTGCCGCCATTAGCAAAAGAAATTATATCTTTATTTTTGCCTATTCCTCAACGATTCATAAATATTGCACCAAATTCTATGTTCAATATTGTACAGTGGTTTACAGTACTCCACTCTGGCGGAGCATATAAGGATGTACAGTCTCATCTAACTGATAAACAAAAACAATATGCTGAATTCTTTTTAGAGTGTCATAATAAAAGACTTGATTTAGTAGAAGATATGTTTGACAATCACTACGATTATCTAACAGATTGGTATAGTGAATGATATCTTTATATGAAGCATTTTTAGATTCGTCATCGGACATCGGCAATGACGAACAAGTGCAAGAGTTACATAAGCAAATAAATCAAATACGCAATACTCCTTCAACATCGGACACCAATGACGGATGTTGGAGATCTAAGCACAAATACACTAATATAGATTGGTTATTAAAAGAAATTACATCTAAGGTGTTTAGTGCTATTAATTATTATAGTTCAAAAGACGAAGTTTTTTCAAACGCATTTAAGCAAATAAACAATCAAGCTCTTAAAATACATTATTGGACTAATATTAATCAACCAGGAACAAGAAATGTTATGCATTCGCACAAGAGCGCAATTTTTTCTGGAGTATACTACTTGCAAGGTACTAATGCTGGTTCATTAAGAATAATCAATCCTGCAAATATATTAGGTGAATGTAATAACTTATCTCCGTTTACTAGAGACTTTTATTATGATCCTAAAGATAGGGATTTAATACTATGGCCATCTTGGCTACCGCACGAAGTAGATACTAATGAATCTACTAAAGAAAGAATCAATATAGCATACGATGTGATAATATGAAAAAAATAGAGTTTTATTCAACAGTACCAGGAGTTCCAGATTTCTTTCCAATAGTGAAGGCTAAAGAAGCAATACCTGCGTGGGCTAAAGCTGCTCGAAATTCCTATGTAAAGAAAAAGAAACAATCAATGGGAAGAATGAATCATATTTACCAGTGCCCTGGTATTTTTGATTTATTTAACCAAGGGTATATTGTACCTATGTGGCACGATGTTATCATACGAACAAATGGCGATGCAGAGAGTTTTGAATGGACTGTACCTACTTCAGATCTTTCAGACTCAATGGAACCTAATTTATTAGAAAATCAATCTAATGGTGTAGGCTCGGTATTACCAATGAAACCGTGGAGTTTACGTACTTTAGTAAAAGTTAATACTCCGTGGCACGTTGTTGCTCCTAGGGGAGTAAAACTATTAGTACTTCCTATAGCATATCCGGATAGCTTCGAGTTTGAAAGTTCTATTGGAATTTTAAATCCAGGCATTAGCAATGAAATAAATATTCAATTATACTATAATGTTCACAAAGGCGATGTATTGATTAAAGCAGGAACTCCGTTAGCACACATAATTCCATTAAGCGAAAGTAACTTTGACTTAGTATGTCGAGAAATGAATACCATAGATAAGTTTTGGCAAGCAAAGCGAAAGTACTTTAGCAATGCAACGTTTACACTAAAAAGAAATACAATACAAGACCTATACTATAAACACTTTGGAGGTGAGAAATGATTTCAGAATTACAAACTACTGAACTTGTTACTTATGAAGTAAACAAGCGAGAAGTGAAAGAAGGTGATGATATGGCTCAATATAAAAGTCAAAAAGATCGCCAACGATTAAGAAATTGGTTAAATGCGTTGTTACAAGAGCACGATGTAATAATCTTTTATATTGACGAAGACGACGGAATTGAAAAAACTGTTATAGGAACAACAAAAGGTTTTAATAAAGATCTAATAGAAATTCCTGTAATTAAAGAATCTTGGCTAGGAGAAATAGAAGATAGTTATCATCACATTCCATTTGTTAGTGTTCCTGATAGCACTCCTTACTATATTCACTGCGACGATATAACTAAATTTGTGCTTAAAAACGACAAAATACAAGAAATATCAAAGAAAACTAAATTATTTTGATACCTAATACTAATATGATTTAAGATAAATACGTTATAGCACAATAGGAATGAATAATGTCATCATCACCCATAGTAGATAGAATTAGGATTATACCAAGACCCGACGATTTTTTAGATCGTAATGTAGGCTCTAGCGGAGAAGTATTCTTTAATAAAGGTACTAATAGTTTAAGAGTATATAGTGGTAAGGTTGCCGGCGGCTTTGAAATTGCCCGTGCTGACTTAGCTAATGTCGATACTACGGCATTTCTTCAAGCCTCATCTTTAAATAACATTAGTATTGAAGAATTTCAAGATGTAATGTATATGCCTAATTCAATACCTGATGAAGGACAAGTCCTAGTTTGGAGAACAGACCATTGGATGAACGAAGATTCGTTATCAGGTGGCGCAAGTGTAGATGTGGCAGAAACTGCTCCAACAAGTCCTCAATCAGGCAATTTATGGTTAGACACTTCCAACGGAAAACTTTACATTTATATTAATGACGGTGATAGTCAACAATGGATACAGCCGACAACAAGTAGTGGAGGCAGTGGCGGCGCTGTTACCGAAACTGATACACTAGCATCTGTGACTACTAGAGGTTCAACAACTAGTAATGCTATTACAATTAATAATACACTAACTGCTAACGATATACAAACTAGTGGAGCAGGCACTCCTACTATTACAAGTGCAAGTACAATAACATTAACCGCAGCAGATGCAACTATTGTCACAGGTGGTCCATTTAGATTACCTAGCTTTACAACAACACAAAAAAATGCACTTGCAGGAGTTAACGGCGATATGATATATGACAGTACTCTTAACAAAGCGCAAGTATACGAAAATGGAGCTTGGGCAAGTCTAGTATAATGGAAAAAGAATACGCAGTAATTGTTAAAAGAGGCATAAGTTTACAAGAAGTTGATGCAGAACTTACAGCGTCAACCGGCGCTGGACCAATACCTAATCGAACTGTAGATATTGCTAATCCTAGACTAGGGTCAACACGAATGACTCACTGGATGTTAACTGATCTAGAAGCTAATGAACTCCGTAACGATGCTCGTATTTTAGCAGTAGAAATACCGCCTGATCAACGAGACGATATTAAAATTGGTACCAGAGCAAGTCAAGAAGGTGCATTTGAAAGAACAACTGTTGGACAAAATACTGTAAACTGGGGCCTTAGACGCTGTATAGATGTCAATAATAATTTTAATTCAATTACTGGTTCAGTATCTGGAAATTATAATTATGCACTAGACGGCTCGGGCGTTGACATTGTAATACAAGACAGCGGATTACAAGTAGACCATCCAGAGTTTATAGATGCAAACGGCGTAAGTCGAGTACAACAAATTGACTGGTATACAGAAAGTGGATTATCCGGAACACAAAGTGCAAACTTTTATAGAGACAGAGACGGACACGGAACACATTGTGCAGGAATTGCAGCAGGTGAAACATACGGGTGGGCAAAGGGTGCAAATGTTTATGCTCAAAAACTTGCAGGGCTAGAAACGTTACAAGGTCCCGACGGTACAGGCATTCCGGCAGCAGATGCATTTGATTCAATAAGATTATGGCATAATGCTAAGTCCAACGGACGTCCTACTATAGTAAATATGAGCTGGGGATATTTAGGTGAACAAGCTGGCAACCCGGCTAGCGGAACATATCGAGGAACTCCTTGGACCTTTGATCTAGCTGATAACATTCTTGATTTATACGGTCTTCCCGGAGCAATATATAGCGGAAGTGCAAGATATCCAGTACAGGTTTCTGCTGTTGATGCAGAAATTGAAGATATGATCGATGCTGGAATACACATATGTTTAGCTGCCGGAAATGACTTTTATAAAGCAGACGTTGTTGCTGGAGATGATTATAATAACACAGTGGTGCATAACGCAACTACTTACTCATATCATCGCCCTGGTTCTCCATATAGTAATAGGGCATTTTTTGTTGGAAGCATCGATAACATATCTAATAGCGGAATAGATAGACCAGCTAACTACAGTAAAAAAGGACCAGCTGTTAATGTATGGGCTCCTGGAAATAAAATATTAAGCACTGCTTCAAACTTAAACGATACATCTTATAATTCAGTTACATTTACATATCCGACAGATTCAAACTATAGTGTAATGAATATTGGCGGCACGTCAATGTCATCACCACAGGTAGCAGGACTACTTGCTCTTTATTTACAAAGTCAGCCTACTATTTCGCCTGATGATTTGCTTAATAAAGTCATTGGTGATTCGTCAGCAGTAATTTCTGATACAGGATTAGACAATGATTATACTGCTGATACTGCTAGTCTAATGGGAAGTAGTAATAGATTATTATATAGTAGATACGGTGTTGCAAACACATCATCTGTTACTGGTTCATTATTGCTTAGTAACTTTAATTTATCAATAGCTACTACATAAATATATAAAACATAGAGGTTAAACTAATGGCGTTAAATTTTCCAGCAAATCCAGAAGCAAACGATACATATACATCCAACGGAACTACTTGGGAGTTTGATGGTGTTGTTTGGAATGTACAACCATCAGAAAGAAATATCTTTACTACATTTGATGCAGACACTGGTTCGGTTACGCCAGACACTGCTAACGATACATTAATTGTAGCCGGCGGCACTGGTGTTAGTACTAGCCTTACTGGCAAAACATTAACAATTACTAGTACAGTAGAAGGTGGCACAACACAAAATTTGTTTGAAACAGTAGCATCTGATGACGGGTCATCTACTGCATCTACTGCAACAGCTACACTAAGTGTACTTGGCGGGACAAACATAGATACAGAAATTACAACTGATACTAATAACTTAACAATTAATATGGCTGCATTTGGTATTGACTTTTTAAGTGATGTTGACACTGCTAGTGTTACTCCTGCAACAGGTAACGTGCTTAAATGGAATGGCTCAAATTGGGCGCCGGGCACAGATGCTACTACAGGAGGCGCAGGAACTGATGCAGACACCCTTGACGGCTTTGACGGCTCGTACTACTTAGATTGGGCTAATGTCGCTAATAAGCCTAGTGTAGTTACACTAACTGATTTAAGTGTAGGCAACGAATTAACAGCAGCAAGTGACGGAGCAATAAGTTATGATAATACAACAGGTGTGTTCCGTTATACTCCACCAGACCTATCAAGTTACTTAACAAGTTACACAGAAACAAACGATTTATCAACAGCAGTTACTTGGGCAAATGTACCAAATGCTAATATTACAGAATCAAGTGTTACACAACACCAAGCGGCATTAAGTGTTACTGAATCACAAATTAGTGATTTGGGAACATACTTAACTAGTATAAATGCTATTAGTATTGATGCATTAAGTGATGTAGACACTACTACTAGCGCACCTAGTGACGGCCAAATCTTAGCCTGGGACAATGATGCTAGTAAATGGGCACCTTCAGCAGCAGGTTCAGGCGGCGATGTAAACCAAAATGCCTTTACTACTATTTCAGTATTAGGCAGTAGTGACATTATAGCCGACTCGACTACAGACACACTTAACTTTGTAAATGGTAACGGTATTGTCCTTAGCACAACTCCGGGGACGGATACAATTACTATTGCAAGTAACGTTGTTGCTGGAGCATCACAATTTAGTCAGTTAACAGATGCTCAGTCTGCCGGAATATCAATAGACGAAGTTGCCGAAAACGCAATGGTTACACTTCGTGTTGGTGCGAACGGATTTACATCCTACACATTTAATAGTCATTATACAGGATCAAATCCAACTATCTATGCAATATCAGGAACTACTATTGCATTTGATTTAAATGCAGCACCGGGTCATCCTACTGAAATACAAGATGCAACTGGCACAGCATTAACATCAGGAGTATTTCACGTAACTCCTCAAGGTGCGCTAACTCAACAAACTGTTGATGCACTTCACGATCCGGATAGAGGAACATTGTATTGGAGAATTCCAGAAAATACTAGTGGAAACTTTAGATATCAGTGTACGGCTCACGCACCTATGGTAGGCGTAATTAACATAAAAAGACTTAGTACTCTTTAGAGTCTTTTATAAGCTGAGTTAACTGTCTTCGCAACTCAACGGTCTTTTCAATACTATCTTTTGCTGTTCTAGGATCTATTGATTTACTATTAGCTGGATTGTGTGCTTCGGTTATAAGTCTACATTCCATTTCAAGATCCGTTAATAATTTTCCTGCACGTTCTTTTACACTAGTAGTATTAATTCGATTTATTTCTTGACGGAAGTATCTAACTTCTTTTATGAATATTTGAGTGTCTTCTATTTTTAACATTATCCCAACCTATAATAATCTTCTAAGTTATTGTTGTTACTAGTTTCGGCTATAGCACTATTAGGTGATAAACTTTTTAATTTTACAGGCAACAACTGCGGCACAACAAATACTGCGCCTTCTGGAAGTTCTTGAGAATATGCTTTACCGTCTTTTGGATCAACCCATTGTACTTCAAATTTACCTGCATTAACAAACCAACTTTTATGTTTGTCTTTATGAAAATGTAAAGAGATTTGTTGATCTTCTTTTTCAAATACTAATATTTTACTACAATAATATTCATTATCGGCCCACACAACATCGTATCCGTAATCTGTTTTTATAACGTTATCTTTTTCCATTTATTCCTCTAATAGATCTATAACTTGAAACACTGTTTCTAATTTAGCAAGATTGGTTTTATTTTGTAAGGTATTGCGTAAACCTTGATGTAATGTCTTGGGCCAATGGCCAAAACTTATCCAAACATATCCGTTATGTTCTTCGTTTAGCAAGGGTAAAAATTCTTCTTTTACTAACACAAGATACGTGTGAAAGTTAAAACGTTCGTCGTTAGATACAAATGTTTCTAATGGGATTGTTTTTACAAATTTAGGAA
>Ga0307488_10001373_pt1 | contig 20294 bp, 12 predicted proteins | sample SB02metaG_FD_202248 | JGI IMG/M metagenome (GOLD analysis project Ga0307488, IMG submission 202248) | Sea-ice brine microbial communities from Beaufort Sea near Barrow, Alaska, United States - SB 0.2 | ecosystem: Environmental > Aquatic > Marine > Coastal | place: USA: Alaska | collected... | reverse complement strand
AAAACCAGAATAACCGAGCCTATAAAATGTACACGAATAGTTTGGGTACTATCCATATCCATCTGCTTACCCGTCGACTTATTGGTTGTGTCATTAGTCTTTTTTAACACTATCCGAGGCGTTTTATGGGTAACGTTTCGAGTTTGGCAGTCGTCACCTTTTTCACACCAATCTAACATTAGCTGACTCATAACACATCGTAAAATACGATGTGTTATGAAGCTTAAACAGTATTTTTATCAAGGTTGTAAACCTTTATAATAATTAGAATTTTGATAATTAGGATTAAAAAATAACATGAAATTAAAACGTTCAGTGATGTTTTCTTTGGGTTTACTTGGCTTCTCAAGTTCTCTTCTTGCTAAGGCATCCTTTGAGTTTACAACATCTGCCCCCACAGATAAAAAACTACTGGTAGTGTTTGTTAACGACATCAATAATTTGAGTGGCATGTCACAAGTTCTAGATCAAAATTCAGATGGCCAATTAAGTAAACTGATTACACTTAATAAATTTACACCAGAAAAAGGTAATACCCTACATTTACAGATGATTGGTGCAGTAGAGTCAGTTTTGTTAGTTGGCTCACAAGATAAAGACGGTTTAAGTGCGCCTGAGCTTCAAGATTTAGGAGGTAAAATAGCCAGCTCGCTAAGTTCAACTAAAGACAATCTCGATTTAGCAATACATGTAGAAAATTTGGAAACGGCTGAAACACTGCCAAGTGCTCATATAGCCTACGGTTATCACTTGCGTCATTACAGTTTTGACCGCTACAAAACAAAAAAGAGTGGCGGTGAATCTGACGTTACATTAGTGACTAATAATGCCGACAACGCCTCAAAATTATACAATTCTGATTTGGCATACGTCGCTCAAGGCGTGCACTTAACCCGTGATTTGGCAACTGAACCCGGCAAAAACATGTACCCACAAGCCTTTGTTGATTTAGTAAAAGCAAAATTCAAAGGGATCAAAAACGTGGATATCGAGGTGCTAGATATGCGCGACATTAAAAAGTTAAAAATGGGCGCTTTAGAAGGGGTAGGGCAAGGCTCAATCAATGATCCTCGTTTGTTAGTTATCAATTATCGTGGTTCAGAAAAAGCTAATGCTCCTATAGCGCTAGTTGGCAAAGGCATCACATTTGATACCGGTGGCATTAGCTTAAAGCAAAATACCGGAATGTGGGCCATGAAGTCAGATTTGTCGGGCGCAGCAGCGGTTGCCGGAACACTTTATGCTAGCGCTCAGCGCGGTGAAAACATCAACTTAATTGGCTTTATGCCACTGGCAGAAAATATGCCAAGTCAAGACGCAATTCGTCCTGGTGATGTGTTAGAAACCATGAAGGGAGTGAGTATTGAAGTCATCAGTACCGACGCAGAAGGTCGTTTGATATTAGCTGACGCTGTTTATTATGCTCAGCAAACATATAAACCTAAAATGTTATTGAATATAGCCACATTGACAGGCTCTGCTGCCCGAGCATTGAGTGATGAGTATGCCGCTGTGATTACCAGAGATTTTGAGTTATCTCAAAAAATGATGGATGTGGGTAAGCGCTCAGGAGAGAACGTTTGGCCGTTGCCTTTACATCCTAACCACTTTAAACAAATAGAATCCCCTATTGCTGATATCAAAAACTCAGGTGCTGGCAATCCTGGTGCAAGTATCGGGGCTGCAGTTGTTGCTACTTTTATTGACGAAGATTTGCCGTGGGTTCACTTAGATATTGCTGGCGTAGATTGGTTGGAAGCTGATATCGATGTGGCACCCAAAGGTAGTCAAGGCTGGGGTGTTCGGTTTATGGACCAGCTAGTGCGAGATAATTCAAAATAAAAACTTCGAGTAAAGTTAACACCGATATTTAAGGTTAACATCTGAACGCCTGTATGGTTTCAGTGTGACTTGAAAAAAGTGGTAAGTGATATTGGGTTCTAGAAAAAAAACGTCCATCGCTAATAACTTCTGAAGGTGTGGACGTTTTTTTATCTAGCATTAACTATTTAGAAGGCAATAGATGTTTGATTTAACACATTTACAAAAGTTAGAAGCTGAAGCCATTCATATACTGAGAGAAGTCACTGCTAGTTTTGAGAACCCTTGCATGTTTTATTCAATTGGCAAAGATTCTACAGTGATGCTGCATTTGGCCCGCAAGGCTTTTGCGCCTAGCAAAGTTCCTTTTACGTTGTTGCATATTGATACCACCTGGGAGTTCCGTGAAATGGGGGTTTTTAGAGACAACTTAAAGGAAACGTTAGGTTTCGAGCTTATTGTACATATTAACCAAGAAGCATTAGATGCCGGCATACACCCAATTGAGTCTGGATCTGTTAAATATAACGATCACATGAAAACGTCTGCGCTCAAACAAGCCGTAGAGTTTCACAAATTTGATGCGGCATTAGGAGGAGCCAGGCGCGATGAAGAGAAGTCCAGAGCCAAAGAGCGAGTGTTTTCGGTACGTAATAAGCACCATCAATGGGATCCTAAAAATCAACGCCCAGAGCTCTGGTCAATATACAATACGCAAATCAATAAAGGTGAAACAGTAAGAGTATTCCCTCTGTCTAACTGGACTGAATTAGATATCTGGCTTTATATTCTAAAAGAACAAATTGCTATAGTGCCTTTATATTTTGCTGCTCTTCGCATGAGTTGGGTTGATGATGAGAGTGGGCAAATACTGGCACTTGACGACGACAGAATGCTGCCATATCTGTCGGTAAATGAGAAAACCAGTTTAAAACAACGAAAAATCCGTTTTAGAACATTAGGCTGTTATCCGCAAACAGGTGGAGTAATTAGTGATGCCGATACCTTAGAAGGTATTGTTACCGAAATGATTGCCAGCAAAAATAGTGAGAGGGAAGGTCGCTTGCTCGACAAAGATCAAACGGGTTCAATGGAGAAGAAAAAGCGCGAAGGGTATTTCTAATCTAAAAGATTGATTTACAGAGCATTTAAAAGCTGACTTTAGCAGATGAAATTTAACAGCTTTAAACTCAGGTGTTCAAGCTGTTAAATTTGTAATCAAAGCAAAAAGTAATTACATGGATTATTAAAAACACACAGCTGAAGTGATCAATGGAGCTTTCAATTTCATTAGAGCCACATGGGTAATGTGTTTGAATCTAAAACTTATAATAGCTCGCTAATAACCAACTTAACCATGCACTGCTGCATAACCTGGCTCACCATTAAAGTTATAAAGATTCTCAGTTTTAACCACGTCAAACCCTGCTTGGTGAAGTCGCGATTGCACGTTAAGTACCTCAGTAAAATCAAGCTGCATGTTGGGAGACATAAATCGGCAACGCCAATGGTCGACACAATACGTTTCAGGGAAACCCTCTGGCCATACTTTCACGCCACGATTAGTCATTAACTTCAGTTCAAGTTGCGATGTACCATAGTTCATGAGTTTATCGCCAAGCTTTTTAGGAATGCCGTCCTGCCATTGTAAAAAGATATCGATACCAACCAGTTCTTTTTTACAAGGCTCTTTATGTCCTACAACAGGTAATTTAAGAGGTTTGCTGCCTTCATACGATGGGGCATTAAGTTGTGTAGGTGTTTGACCTAAATTAGCGATCACTGCATCAGCAAATTCGATTGTGCCCATTAATTCTTTGCTTTGACCTTCATTGTATATATCAGCAGTGTGCAAACCTTGCTCAAGAGTGAACAACCAAGCATGATGAATTTTCTCGGCTATATCATTTTGACCAATATGCGATAGCATCTGAATTGCGCCATGGATTAAAGCCGATGGGTTGGCTATATTCTTACCTAAAATATCAGGTGCTGAACCATGAATGGCCTCAAACATCGCGCATTGATCACCAATGTTGGCTGAGCCGGCCATACCAACAGAGCCCGCGATTTGAGCCGCGATGTCTGAAATAATGTCACCATACAAATTTGGCATAACGATAACGTCGAAATCTTCTGGTGTATCGGCGACGCGGGCAGCTCCAATGTCGACCAGCATACTGTCATGTTTAATCTCGGGATATTGCGTGGCGATATCCCTAAATACTTGATGAAACAAACCATCAGTTAACTTCATAATATTGTCTTTAACAAAACAAGTGACTCGCTTACGATTTTGTTGCTTTGCATATTCAAAAGCATATCTGACAATTCGTTCACATCCAGGTCGCGTAATTAACTTAAGGCACTGATAAACCTCCTCAGTTTGCCTATGCTCAATTCCTGCATACAAGTCTTCTTCGTTTTCCCTGACAATAACCAAGTTCATTATCGGATGTTTTGTTTTTACAAATGGTGCATACGAAATACAAGGCCGAATATTTGCGTACAAACCCAGTGCTTTACGCATACTGACATTTAGGCTTTTATAGCCGCCACCTTGTGGCGTAGTTATGGGGGCCTTTAAGAACACTCTCGTTCTTCTTAGCGACTCCCATGAACTAGGTTGAATACCGTTAGTTTGTCCGCTCAAATATATTTTTTCACCTATTTCTATAATTTCAGGTGCTATTTTGGCGCCTGCAGCCTTCAACACTTTTAGCGTTGCCTGCATAATTTCTGGGCCAATGCCATCACCGTAAGCCACTGTGATAGGAACGATAGGATGTGTCATAAAAACTCCGTGATTGTCGACTGGATAGGTTTAAGTTAGAAGTATTGTAATGATTATTTTCATCTGTAATAATAGATTCCATAGTGATTATATATAGATGATAGTAGATGTATGGGTTGGTCCCGCCGCTTACACACAAGGCAAACCACGTTTCGCCAACTTGAAATTTTTATGACTGTGGCTGAGTATTCTAGCGTCACCCTTGCTGCTAAGGCACTTCACTTAGCTCAACCCACGGTCTCTACGCAAATTTCTAAGCTAGCGGAAGCATTAGAGTGTCAACTTTTTGAATTGGTCTCTAAAAAGTTGTATTTAACGGAAACAGGTCAAGAAGTACTCACAGCTACTCGTGCTTTGTTTGATGTTATGGATAATTTAGAAATGTGTTTGGCTGCAAGGTCTGGGTTATCTTTAGGTAGATTAAGAATTAGCGTTGTTACGACCGCTAAATACTTGATCCCCAATTTACTTGGTGAGTTCTGTAAAACATTTCCAAATATTGAGCCTGAATTTCAAATTGGTAATCGTGCTGAAATTATTCAAAGGTTGAAGCAAAATATGGATGATATTTACGTATTCAGCAATCCACCCAGAGAGTTAAATATTACCACTGATTTTTTAACTAAAAATCCGCTCGTGGTCATTGCTAAACACGATCATGCCTTGAAGGCCAAAAAGTGTATTGCTTGGAGTGAGCTATTGAATGAACGTTTGCTGATGCGCGAAAATGGCTCAGGCACGAGATACGCAATTGAAGCGTTTTTTAAAGAAAGGGGGATTAAAATGCAAAACCCGATCACCATTGCAAGCAATGAAGCGATAAAAGAATCTGTCATGGCTGGGTTGGGTATTGCAATTATTAGTCGACATGCACTGAATCACATGGCACCAGGTAATATTATTGAATTAGCAGTAGAAAATTTTCCAATACCGAATAGTTGGTATTGGGTATCACCTAAAGGTAAGCATATTTCAACGGCTGCCATGGCTTTTCGTGAGCATGTAACAAAAGTTTTGGCTTCAGAAACTAAGAGAGGTCGCGGCTAGTTTTGTTTGTTTTTTTAAACTGGCAACGTATCCATAGATATTTCCCCAATGATCGACTTAGCAAAGTATTCAAAAAGTTGGCCTACACGATAGTTAAATATTACTGATATAAAGTAGGTCATGTAATTTATATCCCTCTACATAATGTTCAAACAATCCAGATTGGCAAATTAATACTGTACATGACAGTATTAATTTAATACAAAATACCAATAACTCAAGTGCTACTAAAGCATGAATCACAAGGATTTTACATGAAGTTTTTATTGATTTTACTATTGGTCATGGTGGCACGCTCTGTGTTTTCAGAACCTCTTATTTTACAGCCGCAAATCAGTCCCAACGGTAAGCAAGTTGCTTTTTCTTACCAAGGTGATATTTGGACTGTAGACAGTAATGGTGGCCGTGCCGATCGGTTAACCATTCACGAAGGTTATGAAAGTAGACCTACATGGGACAATAAAGGCGAATTAATCGCATTCAGCAGTGACCGCTTTGGAAACAATGATGTATTTATTATGCCTGCAACGGGAGGCACACCAAAACGTCTTACTTACCATTCTGCTAGTGATAGTGTAATTGGCTTTAGCACAAATAACGACGTCATATTTAATAGCAGACGCCTATACGCCCAAGTAGAAAGAGAGCCTGAAATATTAAGTGTCAACATTTCAGGAAATAAAACGGAAGCCCGTTTTATGGATGCCTTAGGTTTTGATGCGGCCATTTCTCCAGACGGTACTAAAGTTGCGTTTGTCCGCGGCACAGCCCGTACTTCCAGAGAAGCATATACGGGACCGGCTAATCGAAATATCTGGATTTATACAACAAAAGATAATAGCTATAAACAACTAACAGACCATGCCGGTTCTGACTTTATGCCAAAATGGATAAACAATGACACCCTCTATTTTCTATCCCCGCGTAGTGGCAAATACAATGTACACCAAACTAATCTTAATGGTCGAATTAAACAAATTACTTCAGAAAAAGTGTTTGGCATAAATAGTTTTAGTTCTACTGCAGACGGTGAACTTATTGTTTACCAATCAGGCAATAAAGTAGTGAGTTTTGATGTTAAACAGTCCCGCCCAGAAACCCTTAAAATTGATGTGCAAAGCGATTTCAGATTTGACCCTGTTGTGGCAAAAAAGGTGAGTGACAAAGTGGATGAATATGCGGTATCGCCTGACACAAAATTGTCAGCCTATGCGTTAAGAGGTGATATTTACGTGACTCGAAACGACAAAGACGACAGTCGAAGTGTACGTCTAACTCAAGGGGCAGAGCGCGATCAAAACGTTATTTGGCTAAACGATAATGCTTTGTTGTTCATATCTGACCGTACGGGTAATAACGATTTATTCATGTTGATTTCGAGTGACCCATCACAACTTAACTTATTTAAAAGCCTTAAACATGAGGTAGTTCAGGTTAGTGCAACTAGCGAAGATGAGTCATTTCCAGTTTTATCGCCCAATGGAGAGCATATTGCTTACTTGCAAGGCAGAGGAAAGCTCATCACTGCCGATATTGGTCAACAGGGTGAACTGAGTAACAGTAAAACATTATTAGACGGGTGGGCTTCACCTTCAAGCGTAGCTTGGTCGCCAGACAGTCGTTGGTTGGCTTACTCATTGTCTGACCTAAACTTCAATCAAGACATATACATTCATGCCGCGGATAACAGTCAGTCTCCTGTTAATGTCAGCATGCATCCAAAAGGCGACGTAAACCCAGTCTGGAGTCCAGATGGAAGTAAGCTTGGTTTTAGTTCGATGCGTAATAATGGCGATTATGATATTTGGTTCGCTTGGTTAACTGAGCGTGATTGGCAACGTTCAAAAGAACAGTGGAAACGCAATGCACAAACTGATGACGACAAGAATGATAAGAAAAAAGACAAGCAAGACCAAGATGAACAGAAAGAGGATGAAAGTGAAGATGATAAAGAAAAATTAATAGCATCAATAAAAATTGACCTCGATGGTATTTATAAACGTTTGCAACAAGTTACACGTTTTACAGGTAACGAAACTGAACTGGTGTTTAATAAAAAAGGTGACCAGATTTATTACACTATTGGCGGTTCGGGTCGTCAAGATTTCAAACTTGAGCGTAATCTCTACAAAATAAAGTGGGATGGAGAAGATAAAAAAACAGTACTAAAAGGTGATGTAGAGCCTAAAGACCTGCTACTTACCAACAATGGCAAACATATATTTGCACTTACTCAGGGTGGAAAACTAGTTCGCATTTCTACTAAAGATGATAAGTCTGAAGATTTAAAAGTATCTTCTCATACTCTTATTGATAACTTAGGTGAGCGTGAGCAAATATTTGATGATGCTTGGCGTGCACTTAATGCGGGATTTTACGATCCTCAGTTTCATGGTAATGACTGGGATGCTCTTCGTGAAAAATACAAACCTGTAGCACTAAACGCATCAACCAAAGAAGACTTTCAGTATATTTTTAATCTTATGCTGGGACAACTTAATGCCAGTCATATGGGATTGGGTCAGGGTGAAAATCCTAAACAAACACAATCTCAGCGAACTGGTTTATTAGGTGTAGAGGGATTACATACCGATATTGGTTTCGAAATAACGTCAGTCCTATCAGGTAGTCCTGCCGACAGAGAGGAAAGTAAGCTTAAGGTGGGAGAAATAATTTCGGGAATTAATCAACAACCCGTTTCAAAACAAAATTTATACTCTTTATTAATAGACCAAGTAGATGTTCCGGTATTACTGACAATAAAATCAAAAAATACTGCTGAGTCTCATGAAGTCGTTATTTGGCCTGCCGCTAGTTTAAGTAATGAACTTTATGATGACTGGGTTGAAGAAAGACGTCGTCTAACAAAGGAATATTCAAAAGATCGATTAGGATACTTACACATACGAGGCATGAACTGGTCTAGCTTTGAACGCTTCGAGAGAGAGCTTATGGCTGCAGGTTACGATAAAGAAGGGATTGTAATCGACGTGAGATACAATGGTGGGGGCTGGACAACGGATTATTTAATGGCTGTACTGAACGTTAAACAGCATTCTTACACTGTTCCTCGTGGAGCTGCCAAAAACTTGGAAAAAGAGCATGCTAACTTTAAGCATACGTACCCTTTCTCTGAACGTTTACCTCTATCAGTGTGGACAAAGCCATCTATTGCTATAAGTAATGAAAACAGTTATTCCAATGCCGAAATATTCTCTCATGCTTACAAAGCGCTCAAATTAGGAACGCTTGTGGGCCGTCCTACCTTCGGTGCGGTTATTAGTACGGGTTCTTATTCTTTAGTTGATGGCTCACGAGTTCGCATGCCCTTTAGAGGTTGGTGGGTAAAAGAGTCAGGTGAAAACATGGATTTTGTCCCAGCTAAACCCGACATTGAAGTATTTAATCCTCCAGCATACAAAGCAGATAAAGTGGATCCGCAATTAAAACGATCCGTTCAAGAGCTGTTAAAGCAAATAAAAGCAAATAAAAGCAAATGAATAAATATCAATAGTAGGACTATGAAATTAAAACGCCTTCTAATTATGAAGGTGTTTTTTTTGGAGGCTGTAACAGATTCTATGTAACTGTCATTAATATTCATTCTAAAACAAAGTTTTCTTTAAACGTAAACGGCTTCAGTTATCCCTCTTTTGCAAAAGACACAAAAGAATTGATTTTCCAATATCAAAATGAGAGATATCACATTTCAAAACTACTCATTGAAGGAGATCTTGCTAGTAGTTCATTTCCTGTTATTGAGTCTGAATATAGTCACCTTTATCCAGATTTTTCAGAACAAGCTAACAAGATTTTGTATGTGTCTAATGAACCTGGATTTTATACACTTTGGATGTCCGATAGTAAAGGCATGAATCGCCAGCAACTCACTTACTTGAAGAAATCAGTCAATTACCCGAGATGGTCATCCTAGGGTAATAAAGTTGCGTTTTTAGCACCTGTGGATAATTTAAATACCGATAGTATATATATTCTCTCAAAGAAAATCACGACACTAGCCACGCCTTTTAGTTTGCATAATAGGCCAGCTTGGCGTTTTGATGACAGTGCGATTATTTCGACAGTGTACAATAATGAAAAACTGAATTATAAAATATCTATACAAGACGGTACCACTACACAACCCATCTTTGATAACGGGCGTATGGGATAATGATATTTCCTACAACCCTATTTTATATGAATATTAGCGGCGGGTTGTGGCAAAAAGAACGCAATTCTGAACCTCTAATTAAACTTTCCAAAGATATATTTAACTCTCGCTACTCTTGGATATTGAAAGGGGACTCTGTTTATTTTCGTAAAAATACTCCTCAACATCAGCAATACTTAAGCTACGACTTTACCCAACAAACTCTCACTGAATTATTACGCCTGCCCACATCAAAACTTAGGGGGTACCAAGAAATATCAGTTTATTTGCATCAAGGAGAATTACTTTTTACGAGTGTTAAATCTGCTCAGTCTGATATTAAGGCGTTAATACATACTAGGTTGTTGTAATGTCGTTAATCCTACTTATGTTTAAATCGTTGATCTTAAAATCGGTGAAATGGCACATATACTCACTACGCTTATCTAACATGTATTTTTGCGCTGTAAATATTAGATTTTCGCTTGACCTGTTTAACTTTTCTTTGCTGATATTTTCTGTGCAGAAAAACCAGTTTATTGGCTTAATCACTCGTTAATTTTCATCCTGTGATACCGATTGTTTAGTTACTGTAACTATAAAGGTATTATCTGGTTATCATTAGAACTAAAAGGCTTACATAGCCGTAACCTTAGTTCGGACTCACTTTTTAATATTAGGAACCGTTATGCACTTTTGGCGTTGGATATGGACATTTTTGTTTTGTTTGGTAATAGTGAGTGTGTTGGGGTTTGTGAAATTTAATCAAATCAAAGCGGCCATTGCTTTCGGCGAGTCTTTTCCTGAACCCAGTGAGACAGTGAATAATATCGTAACGGAGCAGAGCCAGTGGCAATCTTCTTTAAGTGTTATGGGAGAGGTTGTTGCTACTCGAAGCTTAGATCTGCGTAATGAATTAGCAGGTGTTATAACCAATGTTGGATTTATTTCAGGTGGTAAAGTGGCCAAAGGTTCGCTGTTATTGCAATTCGATGTGGAAAATGAAGAAGCACAATTAGCTGCGCTAACGGCACAAGTCAGTATAGCGCAGTTGGAGGTAAATCGATTTGCCGAGTTGCTCAAAAGTAACGCCTCTAGCCGCGATCAACTTGACAGAGCTAAGGCCCAATTAGCTGTCGCTGAAGCCAATGTGCGTGCTTTGCAGTCTACGATTACCAAAAAAACACTGCTGGCACCCTTTGATGCAATGGTTGGATTACATCAACTTGAAGTAGGTGGTTATTTGTCTGAGAATACTTTAATCACACGTTTGGTGAGTGTGAATGACGCTGTTTGGTTGGACTTTTTAATACCTCAAGAGTACGCAAGTTTAGCCGAGGGTGATGTTGTTCAGGTCAGATCAGCAAGTTTACTCAACGATGTGCATACAGCTAAGGTTATTGCGCTCAGTCAGGAAATAGACATAGCATCCAGAAATTTGCGTGCGAGAGCTCTGTGGTTGAATCCTCCTAAGCAAATTAAGCCCGGCGCTTTAGTTGAAGTGCAAGTGTCAATTGGAAATAATCTTAACGTAATCAGAATCCCCATTGTAGCTGTGCGTTATGATTCGTTTGGCTCATATGTATTTGTTTTGAACAAAGATAAAAATCAAGATTGGCGTGCAACTCGTCAAAGCATTGAAGTGCAGGCTAAATATAACAAAACTGCCATTGTGACTTCTGGTCTCTCGATTGGTCAACACATTGCCTCTATTGGGTCGTCTAAATTAAGAGAAGGCATATTAGTCAATGTGGCTTCTTTTAAGGAAGGAAATACCTTCAATGAATAAGGCCCAGGGCGAGCTGTTGATTAGTGAGGAAGACACCAAGCCTTCTATTATGGATGTGTTTTGCCGGCGGCCAGTGGTAGCCATTGTTCTTTCTTTGGTGTTAGTGCTGGTGGGTATTCGCGCTTCAATCGACTTACCCGTTTTACAGTTTCCTAAAATCGCGAGTGCCTCGTTACAAATTACCACACCTTACATCGGTGCATCCGCTGATGTAGTGCAAGGTTTTATTACCGAACCTATCGAGCGAGCTGCTGCGTCTGTTCCTGGCGTAGATTATATCGACTCGAATACCACACTCGGTTTAAGCACAGTTAACGTCTGGTTGAAGTTGAATGAAAACAGCACTGAAGCATTGGCTGAGCTGTCTTCACGACTGGATCAAATTCGTTTCGAATTACCAGAAGGTGCGGAAGATCCTTCCGTTCAAGTTGTCAGAGCTGACAGACCTTTTGCAGTATTTTATCTAAACGTTGAATACGATGAAGAAAACGCCGGTATGTCGCGCTTAGAGGTGACAGATTATTTATCTAGACGTGTTGTGCCAAGTTTATCTACTATTCTCGGTGTGCAGAGAGTCGGACTTGAAGGCAGTCGTTCACCCGCTATGCGGATATGGTTAGATACACAAAAAATGGCAGCGTTTAATGTTGCTGCTGATGATGTGGCCAATGCACTGCGAAGTAATAACCTGATTGCCACCATGGGCGCAAGTGAGAACAATCAACAACGTATCGCATTAATGACCGACAGCTCTTTGACCAACGTCGAAGCGTTTAATCAGCTTATTGTGCGTGAAGTGAATGGCGCGCAAATTCGTATTAGTGATATCGCTAGAGTAGAGATTGGCGAAGTAGAAGGGCAAGTGACCGCAAGGTTAGACAAACAGACCAACGTTTTTCTTTCTGTTTGGCCACTACCGGGCGCCAACGAGATTGATATCGGCGATAGATTGTATAAAAAGCTTGATAGCATCAATCAAACGTTACCCAAAGGACTCACTATTAGCAGTGGTTTTGATGGCACGTTATATATGCGTAACGCACTCAAAGAAATTTTTATCACCCTTGCTGAAACGATTATTTTAGTTGGTATTGTGGTGGTGATAATGATGGGCTCTTTTCGCACAGCCCTCGTACCGCTTATTACTATTCCTATTTCAATTTTGGGCGCGATCGCCGCCATGACTCTTATGGGGTTTACGCTTAACTTATTAACCGTCTTAGCCATAGTGTTATCTGTGGGGCTGGTGGTAGACGATGCGATTGTGGTAGTCGAAAATGTTGCGCGTTATATGCGTAGTGGCATGAGTCGAATGCAAGCCGCGCTAATCAGTTCAAGGCAATTATTAGCACCGATTATTAGTATGACCATCACCTTGGCAGCTGTTTATGCACCAATAGGTTTGTTGTCTGGCTTAACGGGGGCGTTGTTCAAAGAGTTTGCATTTACATTAGCTATTGCCGTATTGATTTCAGGTTTTGTTGCGGTGACTCTATCGCCCATTATGAGCGCTTATGCTTGTCCTGAAGGGGGTAAAGAGGGTAAGTTCACCCTGAAAATCAATGCTGGTTTTGCTCGTTTGCAAGTTTGGTACGGTAAGTTGTTGTTACGTACTATTGATTTTAAAGCACAAATATTAACTGGAGCAGTGTTTTTGGCTTTGTTAAGTGTGCCTTTTTATTTATTGTCCCTCAAAGAACTCGCTCCCACTGAAGACCAGTCAAGTATTACCGTTATTATTGAAGCCGCACCGGAATCATCTTTGCAATACACCACTCAACACATGGACGACGTGGTGGACGTGATGAAACAACTCGATGGTAGTAAGTTTATGTGGCAAATTATTAACCCTGTTGGCGCTTTTGGTGGGGTTGAATTTGTGCCTTTAAAAGACCGCAGTGAGGGCGTGCAAGATATATTTTGGAAGGCCTTTGGCGCACTATCATCGGTGCCTGGGCTAAAAGCTTTTCCAGTATTGGACTCGGCTTTACCAACGTCCGGCAATTTCTCTGTTGAAATGGCGGTATTGAGTACTGACTCATATGAAGACATGAAGGTTTACGCCGATAAAATGGTGGCGGCAGCTATGGCCAGTGGAAAGTTTTTGTTTGCTGAAACAGATTTGAAAATTGACTTGCCTCAAGCCAGATTTTTATTAGACCGTCAACGAATAGCGGATTTAGGCATGGACCTGGCGAGTGTCAGTCGCCAGTTAGATGTGATGTTATCTGGCAATTTTGTGAATCGATTCAACAAAGACGGTCGCGCCTATCGTGTTATTCCAATGGTGGATGATGACCAAAGAGTCAACCCCGATGCTATATTAGATTTGCAAATTCGTACCCCAAGTGACGCACTTGTATCTATTCGCTCTATCGCTAAACTTGAAACCGAAGTGGCACCTAGAGTATTAGTGAAGTTTCAACAGAAAAATGCATTTCGCATCTATGGCGAAGTTATTCCAGGCACAACTAAAGAGCAGGGCCTCAGCGCCCTAGAACAAGCTGCGGCTGAACTATTACCTACAGATTACAATATCGACTATGCCGGTGAATCACGGCAAATTCGCTTAGAAGGCAACTCTCTAGAAGGTGTGCTTCTGGTGGCATTGGTGTTTGTGTTTTTAGTCTTGGCGATCCAGTTTAATAGTTTTCGCGACCCTTTGGTGGTGTTACTTGGTTCAGTGCCTTTGGCACTCGCAGGAGCGATGATGTTTACGTTTCTGGATTTCACCACTATTAATATTTACTCTCAAGTGGGGTTTATAACACTAGTGGGTTTGATAGCCAAAAATGGCATTCTTATTGTGGAATTTGCTAACCATATGCAGATGCAAGGGTACGCTAAAATAGAAGCTATTCAGCTTGCAGCACAAACAAGATTACGTCCGGTACTGATGACAACCGCCGCCACAGTGCTCGGACATTTTCCTTTAGTCTTAGTGACAGGTGCAGGGGCTGAGGCCAGAAATAGCATCGGCATAATTTTGGTCGCAGGCATGTTAGTTGGCACCATGTTTACGCTTTTAGTACTTCCAAGCGTGTATATGGTTTTAGCATCTAATCACTCTAAAGATAAGAACACTGAAGTCTCTGGTACTGCAGAAGTAAAAAGCACATGATATTGGTTCTCCCAAGTACTTAGTTGTTCGAGTCTGCACTCAACTTCACATGTATTTAATATAAGTGACAGACTCAAATGTGCCAAAGTGACCTTGAGACAAAGTATCGTAGACTGTTGGCAATGGACTAAAACCAACTAAATAATATAAGGTTACTCATGTCGCTTTGTGTGTAAGATTCCCTCTATTAACCTTTTCCCAATCGAAGTTTAATCCGACAATAGCCTTAGCTTAAATTGTTGATTAACATGCCTCAACAATCAGTTTAATCACCTAAATCAATGTACATTGCATAGATTTGGTATGTGTTCTATTCTTTTTACTCTCAAGGACAATAGAGACTAAACAATTGATGGAAGCAGAATCTACACCTACCCGTCGTAATCAACCAAGTTTGAGGCGCACCTATGCAATATAAAGATTTTATTATCAAAATTGAATCCAAGCAGGGTGAAGATTACATCATCAATATTCGCTCCCCCGCGGGTGAAGGTACTTCCAAATTACGTCTACCCTTTAAACTGGATGACGCCGCTGGCATGATGCAAAAGTTGGCGGGTACTTTTAGGGGAGTATCGTCTCCCGAGATCGACGCAGAAGCGACCCGCGAGATGTCGATGTCGAGCGCCATTACAACACCATCGATAGAGCTGCCGAAAGCCCTTTTTGATAGTCTTTTTATTGGCGCCACCAAAACGCTTTTTGATCAAAGTATTGGCATGATCCGCGGCGAAGATAGCGGTCTTCGTATCAAATTACAGATTGATCCCACCGATTCTGAAGTAGCTGCACTGGCCAGTTTGCCCTGGGAGTTGTTGTATCGCGAAGAAACCCGCGACTATTTGAATTTGTCTCGCAACACGCCACTTGTGCGCTACTTAAATGTGCAGCGCCCCTTCGCGCCTGAGTCTTTCGTACTGCCTTTGCGAATCCTGGTTGTTATGTCTAGCCCCGATGGCGTAGCCGCATTAAATTTGGAGCAGGAGCGTCAACTAATTGAGCAGTCGTGGGCACGCCAAAGCGGTGTTGAAGTTGATTTTTTGGAACGACCAGCCACCACTCAACGACTAAGTGACAAGTTAACTGAAAAAGACTATCACGTTTTACATTATATGGGGCACGGCGACTTTGACCGTGATACCGGTCACGGCGTGCTACTGCTTGAAGACGAAAATAGTCAGCCTCAAGCGCTCGACGGCCAAACATTAGGTGGCGTTATTTTGCACGACGTTAAGTCTTTGCGCCTGGTGTTCTTAAATGCCTGCGACACGGCTAAGGCAACCCAGAAAGAAGGTCAAGACCCTTTTGCCGGGGTAGCTACGGCAATGATTATGGCTGGTATTCCAGCTGTTGTGGCCATGCAATTCCCAATTACCGACAAAGCCGCAGTGAGTTTTGCAGGTACCTTTTACCCTCGTATCGTTTCGGGCTACCCAGTAGATGCTGCGGTTGCTGAAGGGCGCAAAGCGATTAAGCTTGCAGACTCTTCTACCATGGAATGGGCGACACCGGTGCTATTCATGCGTTCACCCGATGGTGTGTTGTTCGACATTGAAAAACCAATGCCTGCGGTGGAACCGCTGCCCAAGCCGGTGTCCAAACCGCCATCAAATAGGACCGACGATGCAGCACCCGCTCAAAAAATCCAAGAACCTGTTACGCAAGCACCAGCTACACAAGCTCCTGTCACTCAAAAATCTGGCATGTCCAACACTATGAAAAGAGCGTTGGGCGCGGCAGCTGGGCTAGTATTAATTGTGCTTGCGTATTTTATATCGTCATATATTTTGTCGTCTGAGGCAAAAATCCCTCCTATTGCCGAAAAAGGATACAGCGTAAAGCAGGCAACCGACATAGTTGAAACAGCAGGCTTGATGGTAGCGCCTGACACTGTTGGCGTTGCCAGCAGCAAGAGTGAAGGTGTAGTGCTTCGCACCGATCCACCTGAAGGGATTAGTTATGATGTCGACAAGGAAGTTAGGCTTGTTGTGTCTAACGGTACCATCGAGTTGGAAAGCCTTGAAGGCAAGACTGAAGATGAAATAAGAAGTTTGTTTGAAAAATTGCCAGTGAGTATTATGGCAGTTGAGAGTGTTGTTACTCTTCCGGCGCAAAGTATAGCGGACGGTACCTTTGTTAGAAGCGAGCCAGACGCTAACAATGCTATTCCTCATGATACCGCGTTTACACTGTATATGGGGGCTTCAGGAATCCCGATCCCAGAACTAGTTTCATTGGATCTGAATGAAGCAATTATTAAACTCAAAGAAGTGGGATTGACCTATGAAACCCGATACGAACTCATTCTTGATGGCAAAGACGGCAAAATTTTCAAAACAGAACCGGCGGCAGACACCCGTTTGGTTGCCAGTGCTCCTGTTATGCTGGTTATATCAGCCCGCGGTGGCTGGGTCTATCTTGGCAAAGAAGTGAGCGATGTTTATCAAAACGATGCACAAGCCAAGACAATGCGTAGCGAAGATGACAATGGTGGCAAGAGGATGGGTACTTTGAAGGCGCGTGAGACTGTAAAAGTCATCAAATCAAAGCGAAACGGCTGGACCTTAGTACGGGATAATGATCAATAATGCGTGATGATGTTTGCGCTTTGTTGGCTAGTTCGGGTGGGCACAACACCCGGTAACCTGCTCATCACAAGGCGCAATCAATATTAATTTAATGGTCTTATTTTTACTATTCGGCAGTAGGCATTAGAGAAATAAAGCGAGGTTCGTCTTGTAAGCGCTTTAAGTCAGGGTCCAAAGCAATGAATTGCTTGTAATATTGTTCAAGCGCTATTGCCTCTTCTAGCAGTTTAATAGCCTGCTCCGTATCGTCTTCTTGGAGTACAGCCAAAGCATTAAAATAGAGAATTTCAGGATTTCGTTGCGATTGTTCAATCGCTGCCTCGAGCAAATTCATTCCTTCTGCTTGTTCACCTAAATGAACCAAATATAAGCCTAATATAGCTCGGGTATGCCAATCCTCTTTATTAATTTGCAGATTATCTCGAGCTAGTTCAGCTGCACGTTTATAAGCATACTGTGACTCCGATTCTTGCGCAGGAATAAATCGATAACTCTCGGCCAAACGGCCCCAAACTCTGTGGTCCGTTTCTGCAAATTCTAATGCTTTCAACTGCATATCTACTGCCTGTTCAAATTGGCCCGCGTAGTAGTAAAACATGCCTAAATTAGTGTAGGCTTGCCGAGAAGGATTTAATTCTAGTGAGCGTTCATATGCTTGCAGTGCTCTTTTAGTATCACCAAGCATCCAATACGCTGAGCCTTTACCAAGATACCCTTTTGAGGAATCTGGCGTAAGGCGCGCAACAATTTCATAAGTGTTGGCGGAATCACTATACTGTTCTTTAGTGTAATAAAAGTTCGCTAAGGCTTCATACGCTTTCCAATAGTTGCGCTTTAAATCTATTGCCCGTAAAAAAGACGCCTCAGCATTATCAAATTTCTTTTGGGCTGAGTATATTTCGCCAAGCTCGATATATGCGTCCACCTCGGTAGGGGAAATTGCGATGGCATTGAGCAAGATATCCTCAGCTTTTTGATATAAACCACTAACGCGGTATAAACGGCCTAAGGCTATCTTAACTTCACTGTTACTATCAATATTGAGGCTCTGGGCTTTTTCGCAGGCTATTTCAGCATTGGTAAAATCGTCAACACTATTTGTGATTTCATACAGTACTAGGTTAGCTTCGCATATTCCCGCATAAGCACGGGCAAAACTAGGGTCAAGATTCAATGCTTGATTAAAGAGTGCGTTAGCTGTGTTGATACGCTCTGCATGTTGTGAACTGCGCAGCTTTTCTAATCCTTGCAGATAAAAAATGTAAGCATCAATATTTTCTGATTGTGTTTGCTGTAATCGATTTTGAGAGTCGACCGACAGTGCTATCTTTAACTCATTTACAACCGCAAATGCAATTTCTCTTTGGATTGCAAAAACATCATCAAGGTTGCGATCGTAAGATTTACTCCAAGCGTTAAATCCTTCTTTACCATCTATCAACTGAGCGCTAATGCGAACACGATTGCCTTCTCGTCTAACACTGCCCTCGAGTACATGTCCAACGTTTAATAATTGTGCAACCTCACGAACATCAACCCGTTCACCGCGAAACCTGAATGAAGAGGATCGTGCAGCAACATTAAGCTCTCGGATCCCTGATAAATGGTTTAAGATTTCTTCAGCTAGTCCGTCAGCAAAGTAGTTAGATTCAGGTTGTCCGTCAAAATTTTCAAAGGCTAAGACAGCAATTGAATTGGCAGGGAAATCCGTTTCTACAGCACCTGATTTAGGCTCAGGTTGAGATTGAAGCGTCGCCACTTCGACGTCTGCAGGCTGGATCCTATTATCCAAAATTATCACTAAGCCCCAAGTCCCCACAATGACTAATAAACACAATAAGAGTGCCAAAGGTCTGCTCGCTTTTTTCTGTTGCCGAGTCACTGAGCCTTTAACTTGCCATAAGGGCAAGTCAAACATGACTCCTTGGGAATTCAAATTCAGTATCCAAGCCAAAAAAATTACTGCAGGAAATCCAGCAATATATATAATAATGAGTAAGCGTATGCCTCCCTTTGGTAGTCCTAAGGGGCCAAAAGTCAGCTCCGCCACTTGCAGTACTAACCACCCAACTACGGCGTAGGTTATGACAACAGAAGTAACCTCTCGCCGACGAATTTCGGAAATAAACTGATTGAAAAATTGCGATAAAATAAGCGTCACTCCCTGTTAATATTGGCTACAATATTCATAGCATAAGTACAATATAGTGTTTCCTCTAATCTGAGTCTATACTCACTTCTCAGCATAATCACAAAGTGAGATGGGTAATGTCAAAATCAGACCGCAGCAACGATAATGAGTCCACACATAGTCATCAGGAACACAGCCAAGCTGAAAATTCTGAGCAGTCCGATACACGACCAGGCAGGCCCGATACGCGTCCCGGTAGACCAGATACACGTCCCGGAAGACCAGATACGCGTCCCGGAAGGCCTGATACGCGTCGAGATTGATCTGATACTCATCGCTCAGGTCAAAATGACTCTATTCGAAGCAGACACGCGTTGATATCACGTGTCTACTTTTGTCCTAGTCAATAGCGACATCAATATCCATTCGCCATTAATGCTTTTATAGTGGAATTCTAAAAATTATAAGCAGTAACTCTATTTATTACCTATTTAAAAGAAGAGTACAAACGGTACTCATGTTTTTAGCGTGGCGCTTTGTTTTCTTTAAAGGTGAATTGGTTCCATGCTGACCTCAACTGCTCCAATGAAATACTAGTCAACCATTAATTTCAGCTTTGAGCTTTTTAAAGCCCCTCAATTGAGGGGCAACTGTTGTTCTGGCCTAGATGGCTCGAACCCTAATTCTGCCATGCAAGCATCATAGTCGGCTCGCGCTAATTGTGCCGATTTCATAAGAAATTGTTCACTTTGTTCAATGGTTAGACAAGCGAACGTTCGTTTTATGATTTGTTCACTCAACATTTCGAAGTCTATAGTATGTATCTCGGCTGCTTCATCATGCCTCTGGG
>Ga0307488_10001370_pt1 | contig 20329 bp, 21 predicted proteins | sample SB02metaG_FD_202248 | JGI IMG/M metagenome (GOLD analysis project Ga0307488, IMG submission 202248) | Sea-ice brine microbial communities from Beaufort Sea near Barrow, Alaska, United States - SB 0.2 | ecosystem: Environmental > Aquatic > Marine > Coastal | place: USA: Alaska | collected... | reverse complement strand
CATAACTGGGGTTATTCATCCGTTTCACAATATACAACCGCTAATTGTGGTAACACCTTTTTACATTCACCCGGTTCTACTGCTTCACAGACTTATACATTATACGTTAATGGGAGGACAGGTAATACATCCGATACTAATATATTTTGTATAAATAGACCTTATAGTATGACTGATAATTATAGACCTGAAACAACATCGTATATAATGGCTCAGGAAATATACTATCCACCCGGCTCTGGTGGTTGTTGATGATAGTTAAATAATTTAAAATAATTTAAATATTAAATATAAATGATAGATTTGGCAGAAGTATTAAGATTATTAAGACCCTCTAATAATTGGATAATTGATGGGGATACATTAATTTGGGAAGACGATATCGCATTAAAACCGACCGAACAAGAAATTAAAGAAACAACAGGAGAATTACAAAAGGCTCTCCCGATGAGAGTATTAAGAAGACAAAGAGATGAAAAATTAAAAGAATGCGATGTCTATGGATTAAGTGATTATCCCTTCCCTTCTGATACAATTAGACAATCATGGCTATCTTATCGTCAGGAACTCCGTGCTCTCCCTACTACTGCTTCACCCCAATTAGACGAGGATGGTGAGTTAATCAATGTAACGTGGCCTGATAAGCCCTCATCATAAATTAGTGTCGCTGATATCAATATCTCACGGTATTGAGATAAAGTGAATCCATTTTATTATGAAGTTTAATATTCCATAATTTTTGTTTATATTTTTTTAAAGTAATGAAGTTACCTCCGATATCGTTTATTTCTCGTAAGAACGTATCATTGAAATCATCATAGAAAAATCTTTTACATTTTTCTAATCTAGTAAGATGTGACATATATAACCATTCATGAATTGAGTTTTCAAATAATAATTGTCTTTCGAAAGCAAGGATATATTTTGTAATCTCTTCCGGTAAATTGTATTCACCAAAAATTTGTATAATTTCTTGTGAACGATACATTATCTATATAAATATAGTGATATTACTTTAAATTTGATTATTTATTAAAATTGATAATCAAATACAATCAAATGAAAACTGTTATCATAGTTGAATCTCCGGCAAAAGCGAGAAAGATAAAAACATTCTTCAAAGATGACACAATTGTCACCTCATCTTTCGGACACATCATTGATCTTCCTCCGAAACAGATTTCTATCGATATCGAAAACAATTTTGAACCGACTTACAAGCCGATGGAAGGAAAAGGCAAAGTTATCAAAGAACTTCGAAATTATTCTAAAGGTTATCGTGTTCTATTGGCTGCTGACGACGACAGGGAAGGTGATGCGATCGCGTGGCACTGTGGAAAAGTAATGAATATGAATTTCTTAGAAAAGAATCGTATTATCTTCCATGAAATTTCCAAGAAGGCTATTGATGAATCGATTAAGAATGTTCACAAGTTAGATATGAATTCGGTGAATGCTCAGCAAGGACGTAGAATTTTAGACCGATTAGTTGGATATAGTTTATCGCCCTTACTGTGGACTCATATTGATAGTAATGTAAAGGGATTATCTGCAGGTCGAGTCCAGAGCACTCTATTATTACTCTTGAAACAACACGAGGATATTATTGAGAACAATGATAAGACATTACAAGAGATAAAAAATGAATATATAGGAAAGTTTACTAGTAAATCTGATTGCGACTTAATTCTTACCAGTGCTATACAAAAAGAAGTCGAAGAGATTCTTAAAAGTTTAACAATCAATCGTGATTATAGGATAAATAAACAATATCACAAGGAGGAGAAGAAATATTCTGGTAGTCCATTCATTACATCTTCCTTACAACAGGCTGGTCAGGGTGAATTAGGTTATTCCGTAAAGACTACAATGAGTATTGCTCAAAAACTATATGAAAACGGTAAGATCACATACATGAGGACAGATTCAACTAATATCTCATCTGATTTTCAAGGATTAATCTGTAATCACATTAAGGATACTTATGGTAAAAATTATTACCAAGCGTGTAATTCAAATAAGAAAGTAAAGGGAGCCCAAGAGGCTCATGAATGTATTCGTGTAACGAAGGTAGATGAATCATTGAATGATAAATATTCTGATTCAGATAAGAAACTCTATGAGTTAATTAAGAAAAGGACTATTACATCACATATGAAACCTGCTCTATATGATAATTTAATTTATGAATTATCAAATAAAGAATTAAACTATGGTCACTTTAGAGGTTCAATTAAAGTATTACTCTTCGATGGTCATTTAAGATATTCAGATGATAAGTTAGAATTACATAAAAAGAGTAATGATTTACCTGATGAAATATATCATCTGGATGAGTGTATTTGTTCCGAGGTTTTAACGAAGACACCTTCATATCTAAATGAATCTGCTATTGTGAAGAAATTAGAGAAATCTGGAATAGGTCGACCATCAACTTATGCTTCTCTTATTAGTACATTATATAACAGGAACTATACTGAAATAAAAACTATCAAAGGTCTCACAATTGACAAGAAAACGATAACATTAAATAAAAAAGATAAAATAATTGAGAAAACAAAATCAATTAAATTAGCAGACCAGAAACAGAAGATTATCTTGACAGATTTAGGAAAACAAGTATTAGAATATTTAATGAATCATTTCTCTATAATCATTAATATAGAGTTCACATCCTTGGTTGAAAAAGATTTAGACAGAGTAGCATTAGGTAAAATAGAGTGGCAAGAAGTAGTTAGTAAAGTATATGATTCATTCAGAGATAATCTAATTATTCAGAGAGGTATTAAGAATAAGTCTGAACCTTCTAAACAGATTGATTTAGGTGAGTATGAAGGTAATAAGGTTATTCTTAAGGATGGTCGTTATGGTCCTTATATATTTTACAAGAAAAAGAATATTGGATTATCATATTTATTAGAAAAGAATCCCGTGCCCTATGAAGAGATTACATTAGAGTTAATCAAGGATACGATAAAATATCCTTTATCTTTGGGTACTCATAAGGGATCGAAGATAGAGATATGTTTAGGTCCATATGGTAAATATATGAAATATAGAGGGAGAAATTTTAAAATAGATGAAAAAGAAAATTATTCATTGGAAGAGTGTATTCGAAGGATATATTAGTTAATAAAATAAGCGATAGTTGGCATCATCGTTGCCATCAGACACCACCAACTTCCATTACTCGGAATAGCGCTACCCATACATCTTTCCTGTGCAATAAAGTGACTCAATATATATGTTCCCATTAAGAATGAAAAATAGATTAGACCATTTTTCTTCATCAACAATAAGGGACTACAAAGTGCGATCGTAAATATCAACCAGACTAACATAGATTCTTTCGTTTTTGTATATGCCCATGATAATCCTATTTTTTCTGAAGAACACGGTTTCGAACATTGTCCTTGTTTTTTTTCTGATACTATCTTGGGCAATGAATAAATTAGATAGGCTATTAGTGGTATATAAGACCATAACGGTATCTTACCTATTATTAGATATGCTACTAATAGTGATACGATAGGCTGTAATATATTATGAATGAATCCTAAATCAGTTGATATTTGATTCAAACCCGAACATTCTTGGTCAGACCACATTAAATATTCCAATAATTGCATTGTACCAAGATATCCAGCTAAAAACGCGATCCATCTATCATTGGGTCTATTTCGTTGATAGAGGAAAATTGATGTTACGGAACAATATAAAAAAGCAATCATAGAAACTTCGGAACTAATACACATTAATAATAATTAATATATTATAATTAAACATTTATATGAATAGTTATCTTTATATTCTCGGGTATTTTATCAGGTAGAAATGATTTTTGTATATATAATGGACCTATAACTATTTCTCCTTTCTCTCCTTCTTTAACCTCTTGATATCTAATTGTATTTTTTGTCTCTTTTTCCTTGATGAATTCAATAGTTTTTTCCATATCACTCATTATTAGTAATATGATATAAGAATGTTTAAATAATATTAATACATCGATCCTTTCGGTCCACCACCGCAGCATGTTGATCTTAATTTATCCTTGTTAGTTTTCTTAAATTCTTCATAAAAAGTTGTAGGGTATCTTGCGTGAGGGATATCATCTCCATCATCTTTATTTAATTCGGTGATATCATATATAAAATCTCCATACCATGGCCACATTTTATTATCTTCACTATCATCGATATTTAATAATTCAGGGAAATCGACTGTTATTTCCCTGATACATTTTTTCCATTCATTCGGTGGTACGATAGGATTAGTCTTTAAATATTGAGTCATTTGTGGTATATATTTATTCTTAAATTCATCGTATTCTAGGCGGTCGGTATTTAACAAGGATAATTGTATTTCCATATCTTCGCAGAGGGCGTTAAGATCAATTAAAAATTTATCAATCGCATTAATTTTCTCAATAAACATCTGTTTTTTTATCCAGGCAGCGATCAACGATGTACTCATAGAAGAAACAGTTAATAAGATATTTATATATGTATTGTAATTCTGAATACCTGTATCCACCCCATCCACATTGTTAGCAACTGTTAGACCAGATGTAAGCGTAGAAATTACAACTATCATCCATGACATTTTCTGTTCATTTTTTTTCAGATTGTCGAGATAAAAAGAACTGACAATTCTATTATATTTCAGTTTCCAGAGACACTTCTGAAATCTGTATCGTTTAAGATCGGTCCATCCATCACGCGATTCACCATCCGGATCTCCAAACCTACTGGCGTAAACATATTTCGGATGAACCTTATCCGATGGAGCAATAGAACGCGGAGTAGATTGTACTGATTCATTATCTTTATTTCTACCCTCATTTTCTAATTTTAAATCAGCGATTTCTAATGAATTTCGGGAAAGATTCTCTCTCAATACTGAGATAAATTCAGAATCGTTATCTATAAATCCAGCATCATTATTATCATTATTATCATTATCATCTTTATCATCATTATCTTTATCATTATTATCATTATCATCATTATCAGGGAGTAATTGTTCTGATACATGATGTATGGGTCCTATTTCGGCATCAATAAAATTTTCTTCTTTATTACTCATTGTGTATTTATATTTCCTTTATAAAAAAATCCGCTTTTTCACTATGTTAAAATTAATGCTTATAGTAAAATATAGATCAGTTGTTGGAAATCTTTCCATAAAAAAAATTAAGGTGAAATAAATAGTTAGGGGTTGTTGGTTAGGGTGGTTTGGTTAGGGTGGCAGGTTAGGGAAGGTTAATGATGATATGGATTATCTATCGCCTGGCGCTACTTTGCCTGGAAAGAGAAGCGCCGCCAGACCAACTCGATTCTGGGATATGGGCCACGAAAGGCGGGGTAGAGGGTCGGTCAGCAAGAGCGGTGTCCCTGATAGCCTGTCCCTTACCGGACTGAGCCATATAGAGTACATGGTCTAGAGATGTATTCTTGGGTTTACCGTGTTCTGCCATAGCCTTGTCTTCCATTGCCTTGTAGGCAACAGTCTTGTAATCCTGTGTAAATCCGTGAATATGGAGTTTCCGAATAGATGACATCGTATCGACATGAAACGTTACCTCCATCTTCATCTCATCAATCATTGTCTGAGTATCAACTAGGAGACGACGGAAGTTTCCCTGGCACTCGTCAATGAAATCATCCTCGACCACTTGGCACGACTTCTCGGTTCCGTCCTTCATCGTGACATTGCCGTTTTGAGAAAGTTGCCACCTAACCGAACCGACCTCATCTGCGCCACCGTCCGCCAGAAGATTGAATGCGGTTTCGAGAAGATGGACACCCTCCATAATGAGAGGAACATCCTTTTCCATAACTGTGACACAGTTTGTAATACGCTGATTCGGGATTACAATCACGTGCACAAGACCCATGAGAGCAGAATATCCTCCGATATCGAACGAGATGGGATTCATCTTGTTCGGGGTATTCGCATCCCGGAACCCACCCGGAATAATGGCAGTCCAGTTCTTTGACTGAGCCACCATCGTACCGCCATTACGGCGCCACGTCTTGAAGGATGGTTGACCGATCGACTGAAGGACACCTTCCTCGAACGCAGGCTTACCCTTTATCGTACCGTTCAGGAAGAACTTTGCGTCATCCTTGGCAACGAAGAGCTCGTCTTCACGACCCTGTTCCCATTCTTGGTCCGCCCTGACCACGTCTCCCTGGGAGTAGTAGGCCTGGTAGACTTCGGTAGTGAGAGACAGAGACATCTGAGAGTTGTTTTTGTTGAGAGTTGTTGGTTGTTGGTTGTTGGTTGTTGGTTGTTGGTTGTTGGTTGGTTTTGATTGTTGTTGGTTGTTGGTTGTTGTATTTAGACAAATCTCAAATCAAATTTTTTGAAGTATTTAAGATAAGGGACATCATTTATGTTCCCCTTAAACTTAAACTAGTTAAAATATTAATATATTTATTTAAATAAATGATCCCTTGTGAACACTATTCTTCATATACTGGTCCTAAATTGGTAAAAGCTATTCTGGATAGTGAAGATATCACGGATAAGATGACCCTGGTCTACGGACCAGGATTCAATTGGAACGGGTATCTGTGGACTTTCAAAGAATCTTTCGGTGAAAACTCCGCAAACAAGCATTACAGACTTGACTTTGTAAGTGAAGATGGAATAGAATACTGGTTTCATGGGTTTATTACCGATTTAAATCAGTATTTTAACCCCCCACGAGCATATACAGTGCCTGTATAGAATCAGAATTCATAAAGATAAGTTATGCTATATGGTTCTCCTGTACCGATTGAGAGTGGACGATTTAAGAAACAAATTTGATTTTAAGATATAAAATATTATATCATCTAAATAGCATAGTTATATACTGGCAATAATGGATTCACTCGACTCAGATACACACCTATCCAAGAGGTCATCTAGTGACACCGAATACGTGGTATGCCTAGAGAATAAACTGAATGAGTGTGTTTCTCAAATCATAAATAAGGACAAAGAACATGAATATCTAAAGATAAACTACAAAGCCATCACTAAAAAATCTGAAAGTCTCCAAGAGGACCTAGATATTACCGAAGGTGAACTCTCTATCTATCAAAGGTCCGAGAAAGAGTGGATTGGTATATCTCTCAAACTGAAATTTATTTTGGATGAAATCAAGAAGATAGGTGCTCTTCCTGAAGACCATGCTTCATGGGTTTATCCGATGGTTGATGATGTCAATGTACCAGATGTATCAATCAATATCAAGAGTGAGTTCATACCCACCGCTCAGACCGAAAATATTGATTGGGTCTCATCGGATGAGGGTTATGAGGGTGATGAGGGTGATGAGGGTGATGAGGAACATTATTTCAATGGTGAATATTCAGATGACTCAATAGTATTCTCTACCCAACTGCATTTGAGTGATTACTCTTATCCGATGACTATCCTTGAGAATTCATCAAAGATAATCCAGAAGGCGTGGTCAAACTATCGTCAAATGAAAAAGGAACTATTGGACAACGAGTTAGATGATTTTATGTCATTGCCATCAGAATCCATCGAGTTGGTGATGAATCAGGCATGTGTGAGTTGTGATGAGGCGGTTAAAGCACTGAAGAATCACAACTCGGATATTGTCAATGCCATCTTTTCCCTGTGTCATATTGGAGTTAGGTCAGAGATCACATTTCCTCAGGATAACTATTGAGTGATATTGTATGAAGAAAAAAAAACATTATTTTTTTTGTCTTTTTTGTCTTTTTTGTTTTGGTTTTTCTTTATTTGGAATTGGGGAGGTTCATTAGTTTCTGGAGTCTTTCTTCTAGGTCGTCAACGTTGTAGGGTTCTTGCGATATCATCTCAAAACACCGCAGGGGTTCATTGGGTTTATTGGGTTCATTGGGTTTCTTGGGTTCATTGGGTTTATTGGGTTCAGCTGAAGGCAAAGGCTTGACCGTGCAAGTGATGGGTGCCCCAAGGAGATTATTGACCATCAACTCCATTTCATTCTGAATGCGAATATTTTCTTCATAGCAAGATGTTCTGGGGAAAACTGGCTCAACTGACTCAACCGGTTTCGTGAAGAAGGTATACTTCACGAAGCACTCCTTAACGGCCGAAACGGCCATATTCGTGGGCTTCAGCGTGGTGGATTTGCCGTCCCACAAGGTGACCTTTTTCCCTTGGTCCAACTTTGAGATGGTATCCTCAAAGTACGGTTTCAGGTGACCAGCACTGGGATGGGAGAAGAATTCGCTAAGTTTCTTGCCACTGTTTTCAAAGAGAGAAACAATCGTGTTAGCGAAGAGGCGAGATGATTTGTCACGGGTGATACGGAAATCCGTATCACCGAACTTGTCTCCCGTGTATCCTTCACGGACCAAGCATTTATCCGAGAACGAGATTGATTGCTTTTTCACTGGATTGTCAGAAGAGCGCGAGCGCCAGAACTGGTGGTAAATGTTGAGATATTCGGTGTCTCCTGTAAGGGACGTGTGTCCGAAGACCTGTGGACCCATCTGCTCCTTCCTCGGGGCAAAGAAGCGAATGCGGGACCCCCGCCAGTGCTTCTGTATCCATGTAGCCGCGTTGTGCTGGCTCCTGATGTTACGGCGGGATGCGATGGCGGCGACTTGTCTCGCTGAGCGAGGCATGGTCTTGATGCGTTGGTAAGTCGGTAAGGACTGTGTAAGTCGGTAAGGACTGTTGATTGTTGATTGTTGTAATGATAAGGAATAATCATCAAATCAAATTTATGAACAACGACAAAAAAAAAGTTCACAAACGAACAAACGAGGACTCTTTTCTTTATGCTACGGGTGGATTCGAACCCACTATGTCTAACGCAAATGATACAGATTAGAGGCAATTTCTCCTTCACCCACGAAGACACTGAGATTGATCCGATAACATGGTATTTCAAAGGTGAAATCAAATTTGGGAACTTTATCTTGATTTATGTTAAAATACTGTCTATGAGATTACTGATAAAAAAAATCTAACTAAATTACTTATGTGTTTACTATGTGTTTACCATGTGATTTCTTTCATCTTTCTATATTCTTGTGTTGCTTTGGAAGGTCTACCGGGTGTCCCCTTCACATTCAACTTTATACCTAATTCCACCTTCAACTGTTTTTTTATCTTTTCAATTTCCCCCTTAGAGAATACATCCACCTTCAAATGTACATGAACGGGTCCAGGATTCACAACCATCCACAGAGGACGATACGATTTTAACCCATTTTTGTTAAGGTTCTTCACTGTTTCGATGAATTCACCAACTGTATCCACCTCGCAAACCATTCGTGGCATAGGACCAATCTCATAGACTTCACATTCTCCTGACCCTCCTGCTCCTCCTGCAGGGGTACCAGACTTCTGTGAACGAGCTTCATATTCTCCTGACCCTGTAGGGGAGTCTGTACCGATACCCCCCCCTGAAAACTTCTGTGATACACAAGTTGCAGACTCAACGGAAGGAGACTCAACGGAAGGAGACTCAACGGAAGGAGGTTCTTCACTCCGAACATAATTGCAAGCCGGGGCAACCTTCGGCGTCGGTCTATCAATTTCATCTTCAGCGTGAACTTCGCGATATTTGACCCATCCACTGAGATAGTAATCGGTGCTACCCTTGCGCTTATAGAGGATGAATGAATTTTTCTCAAGATTATGTTTGTGAGGATCATCATTCACGTGCTTCAACTTGCCAGGGCGAACGCGCTTGTGATTCATCACGGCGGCATTGAGCATTGGCTCGTCTCCCTCGTGATCCGTCCCGAATGACTTGTGAAATTTTTCACTATCAAGTAGTTTCTTCAGGATCTCTCCGGCATCATCTTGGCACTTGATGAGATCAGGGTGTTCTTTGAGACACTGATGAATCTGCCACCCCAGATCAGACCTGGGATCAATGTCTAGTAGCTCACCCGGGATGCGAATAGGGTGGATAGGCATGATTTCATGTCCATCCTTAGATGTTGCCTTGAGAGTCGTCTTGCGACCCCCACTCAAATTCATTGCCTTAGAGATTTTCCCAAGGAGTTCAACATCTCCTGAGTCTGACCAGGCGCGAGAATAATCTGCGATGTGTTCTTCGGATAACCTAGAAACATACACATCAATGTTCACCGTAGAATCGTATCCACAGACGCGACCAACGAGACCCTGTAGCAAAGTGTCAGCATTCGGATTATTGCTGGACTCATATACCATGCCCAAGGAGGTCTTGTCAATCACCTGTCCCATTCGGCACCGACCACTGATATGAATCACTGTCGCATTGGTCGGTTCATTGCAGAGGATGTTCTTAATCCCAACTTCTCCACCGAATGAATGAATACAATCATATCCCAATTGAGAACATCCTGCGTGAATGATGTCATGTGTCTCTTTGCGTTCAAACGTCCGCACGATACAGTATTTCCCCTTGTATTTCTCCTTGTTTGCCCTGAGAACCTGAAAGAAGTGGTCATTAGGTCCTTCAATCTTTTGTCCTTCGAACTTGATGCTTCCAGCACGGTAGAAATCTAGAACACCGAGAAATCCAGGTCCAGGATCCATCTGATGAATGTATTTCTCGGAGAGTTCCTTAGTCATTTCGGGTGAACCGACACCTTCAGTTTGAGCGTGAGAGTTATTTGCCACTATTTCAGAGAACGGGGTTGCGCTCACACCCAGGATGAAGTTGGATTTCTCTTTCAGTTGAGAGAAGTCTCCAAGCAACGCACCCTCAAATCCGTTCAGTTTGTAGAACTCTTTGTATGGTTTGTTGGTCTTGGATTGCGCCATGTGACATTCTTCGTGAATCACCAGTGTCCGGTCTGTGATACCCTTGATGGTGGTGAGTTCGTTTGAGAAGTGAACATCAATGATCGCCTTCAACAATGTCATCGCCCCTACCGTATCACCACTCTCAAGGAGACCCGTCTGATATTCCTTGAGTGCCTTGTGAACATCGTCCTTCGCCTGCTCTCGCAGAGAAGTTTCTGCCGAGCCACAGATGATGACAACACGGTTAACGATGTTGAGGCGAATCATCTCCATAGCAGTGAAGAGATAGGTGCCGGTCTTACCGCTCTGCATCTGCGCCAAGATAATGGCGTAAGGTTGACCGTTGGTCATCTTGGAAACGATGGAAGAAGCCGCCTGACGCTGTTCGTGATAGAACACCATGGTTGGTTGACGGAGGGTCGCGCGACTGCTCGCAGAGGGTTAACGTTAAGCAACTGTTACCAGTTAGAGTTGTTGTAATGATAAGGGATAATCATCAAATCAAATTTATGAACAACGACAAAAAAAAAATGTTCACAAAGGTGGGTCTTTGTGATAGTTTTGACGATTTATAAACACTTCATCCAATCGGTTAAAATTTGATTTATCTCTCTATTTATAATTCTAATAATAAACTGAACACATAAAGAACTCAAGAACAATGATGAGAATGAATCTAACTAACGCTCATTCTGTGGAATTGTATTATGAAAATCAATGGCATGCTCACGACGAGCAAATGCTCGTGCGACTCGGAGTGGTAATTCCGGAGCAAGATGTTGAACCTGTCTCACCCCCAAGCAGTCCAAGAGAAGCAGGTGAAGAGGATGATGATGGATGGCGGTATTATAATATATGCTACACGCTTGATGAATATGAATGGATATGTTATCCGAGTAGGCGCGATAAAGCGAGGATGAATCGAAATTGCCCTAGAAAAATAAAGCAAAAAAATAAGGGCAAGGAGATGCGTAGAAATGGTCGCCTAAAGCAACCCGGAGGTGCTTCGTGCAATCAGAGGCGTTAGTCAAGGCGTTAATTCGAGACCTTTATAATTTACATTTCAATTATTTTTTTGGTTTGCCTATCCATTCTCATCATACAATGTGGGATATGCTAATGCGAGTCCATACTTAACGGTGATCTGTGAATTTATGGAACAATCTATGTTCGTTTAATACAGGTTAGACAGAATGATTTAGACGCTGGTGATTGATACATAGGAATATCATTGAGTAATCTATTTCTGATATTTTCGTGGAGATGGAGGTTAAACATCTGGCATAAGACGCTGTCACATTTATCAAAAGAATCGTTCAGTTTAAATTCGGTGGCACCGATTTTAAATTTCTTGGGACAGAATCCCGGTTCCGATTTATCGACGTATTGATAAGATTTCATTTGATTTCTTAGTGATTTGTGATAAGATTCGAATTCGGTTTGGATTTCTTCTTTCAAAAAGAATTTCTTCATATCATGGGCTATAGAGTGTGATTCTTTTTTCTCAGTAATACTAATATAGTGACTTGTTTTATTACAGAGTTCACATAACCCGCATTCTCCCGAGAAACATTCGGCGACCATTATAGATAATTATTTGTTTATCAAATAAACTATTTTGATAATCAAATTTAAAGGTTTGTTTGTAAGTTAGTGACGATGTAACTGAATTCAAATTTGTATCCTTCTCTCATATTTTTTGTAAATTGATTTTCTTTGTATGAACCTCTAAGTGGATCAAACACTTTGACAAGTGTTTGTCCACAGAAAATAAGATATTCATTCCATAAACCGACATCCTCATTCACAGCGATACAACCTTTAAAATAACATGGGTTGCGATATTGTATTAAGGAGTGCATATATTTTTCCATAATATCGACCTCTTCGTCTGTGATACAAGAATCACATTGACATCCCATAATCCACTTTTTATTTTCTGGTAAGGTATTGAAGGGTAAATGTAAGAAGTGAATATTATTTTGTCTTGCTCTCCATAGTTCGCCATTTACATAATTGGCGTAAATGAGCCATGATGGTGGCGTAGCTGTTTTAGGAACATAATCCTTCCAGAATTCTTTCCACACCAAAATACAAAGTTTCGATTGTATTTCTTTAGGAAACAAAGTTATCTTGTATTTCCAGTCATCTTTCATAAATTGAATATTGTCTGAATAATCATATACCATGTATTTATGAATAAAAAAATAATAATAATCAAATTTAACAACTATATTTTCGTCATTTTATTATGAATAAGTGGGTTATTTTCAATGATTTTCTTTTCCTTTTCTGTCTTATAATCATATTGACAATTATGATTATGAGGATTTAAATGATTAATACAAAACTGATGAGAACATTTACACGTGAATTGTATCATTTTTAATTTCTTATTACAATGATAACATCTTGCCCTTTTCACCGGAGTGATAGTAATATCTTTTACGATAGTAATATCTTTTCCAATAATATCACTCATATCACTCATATCACTCATAATTATTTATAAATAATAAAATTCCAGCATATCAAATTTATTGTGTATTGTATTTCTCTTCATTGTATTTCTCTTCATTGTATTTCTCTTCATTGTATTTCTCTTCATTGTATTTCTCTTCATTGTATTTATTTTGATTATAGTTTCCTTCTTTTCTCATAGATTTTATGAATTCTAATATATTTTTATTGTCATTTTGTTTGAATTTATATTTTGTATTTAGCAGTGATATTCCGACAATATCGGGAGATTTTATATGACTTGTCGAATTTAACATTACTTAATTTAGTAATGTATTTACATAAAAAAAATCAAATTTAGAATCACATAATCCATGCCCACTGATATTTAATAAAATTTTCATTTGATATGTTTTTTTTTAAAGTCTTTGGTGAAGAGACTGATTTAGGAACACTTGATTTAGGAACTCTTAATTTAGGACTATCAATAGCTTTATCATTAACGTTGTCATTCGTATTTGGAATAAGGTAATATTTATACATTATATATATATCATTATCATAATAATTTTATTAATTAGTTAAGAATCTTGGTCCGATACTCATTGCCATTAATTCTTGGAATAATAATTTACAGGCATAAGGTATATATATTTTAGTGAAGTCACCGTAATTGGAGCATTTTTTACATTCATAAATATTTTCTTTGTTGTTTCCGACTGCTATCATTTTACAATCATTACAAATATAAACACTATATTTATCTGAAACATCCATTAATCTTTCTTTCAGGAAATACGAGGCTCCGTGAGCTATCATACAATCGCGTTCCATTTCTCCGAAACGTAGTCCACCGTGAGAAAGTCTTCCCTCGGCGGGTTGCCTTGTCATAGATACGACAGGTCCATTTGCTCTGCTATGGACTTTATCTGCCGACATATGTTTTAATCTCTGATAATAGGTAGGTCCTATATAAATCGATGTTTTGAGTTGTTCGCCTGTAAATCCATCATAGAGAACTTCATTGCCTGACCCTTCATATCCACCGGATTCGAGTGTTCTAATAATATCATTGACATCTGTCTGATTAAACCCTGTCCCATCACCGTCATAACCGTATTGGCAACCGGTTTTTCCTAGAATACATTCTAAAAGTTGAGCGATAGTCATACGAGAAGGGACGGCGTGTGGGTTCATTATAATATCAGGTACAATTCCATCTTTAGTTCTAGGCATATCTTCTTGTCGATAAACCATTCCGCATGTTCCTTTCTGACCGTGCCTACTTGAAAATTTATCGCCTATTTGAGGAATTTTTGTTTTTCTCAGTCGTGTATTACAGAATCGGAATCCATCATTGTTTATTCCAATTAAGTTATCATCAATAAACCCGCTTTCGTTTGACCGTGGTGAAATACTTGAGTCTCGATAAAGATAATCGCTTTTTTTATCTGAAATAGGTGTTGTTTTACCGATAATAATATCGTCGGATGAAACATACGTATTTGGTTTGACGACTCCATTTTCGGTTAACTTATCATAGTTACAAGGTTTTGGGAATAATAATTTATCTTTATCTGGTGAACAGAAGTTATCTTCTAATCCGGTCAATTGATCTTTCTTTTCTTCATCTTTATATGTGCGATAAAACGTCGACGAAAACAGTCCTCTATCGATAGCTGACTGATTAAGAATTACCGAATCCTCTTGATTATACCCACCATATGTCGCGATAGCTACAATAACATTAATCCCGCTGGGTAAATGGTCATAATTAAAATAATTCATCATTTTAGTTTTCACAAGGGGTTTTTGTGGATAATATAAAATATGTGAAAATGTATCATAACGCTTCATACAATTAGTCATTGGCACACCTATGGCCTGCTTTCCCATTGCGGACTGATAGGTATTTCTTGGAGCCTGATTGTGATTCAAGAAGGGTATAGATGAAGCCATCACCCCCAAGATAAAGGATGGGTCTAATTCGTAATGAGTATATTTTTTTGAAGTGTCCTTCGTATCTATGGCCAGTAGGCAATTTTCTACTTCGTGGAAATCAATATATTCGACATAATGGTCTGCCATAATTTCATTCCATGACAGGTTCTTAAAACCTTCTATTTCTTTCTTCGTATTGACTCTATCTATTAAGAGAGGTCTTGTGCATCTTCCTTTATCGGTATAAATATTAATAGAATTTAATAATATTTCCCAATAAATAGATGAATGATGGTGTATACATTTGTTTTTTCTATGTGATTTAAATTCCTTAACAAACTTATCAGGTTCTTGAATATAACCAATTAGGTCTCCATTAACAAATAATTTCGTATTATCGTTTTTATTAAATGTATAAATATCTATTTCAGATAAATCAGTGAACATATCTTGTAAATAATAGATGATGGGAGATGAAGTAATATCATTGGTTATTTCACAGGTTACAGATAAATTCTTAACTACACCGATAGAATGACCCTCGGGTGTTTCTGAAGGACATATATATCCCCACTGGGTGTTCTGTAATTTACGAGGACCAATTAGTTTACCTGAACTATCAATCGGTGTGCTGATACGTCTCAGATGAGATAGTGTACTCATAAACGTTAATCGATTTAATACTTGAGATACACCTTGTCTGTTAATCGTGTTTTTCATACCCCAATTACCAGTAGCCAGTGCACTTTTAAGAATATTTTCAATATAGTTTGGATTGATTATCTTACTAATATTCAACTCATTGATTATTTGATTGTCTTTTAAAGACAATAAGTCGGAATTAATATTCTTTGTAATATATAATTTAATATCTTTGCTAATCTTGTTCATCCCCTGATAAATTAAATTACCCATCAAGACTCCCGCGACCTCCATTCTTTTATTTAAATAACCGTCACGATTACTTGGACTTATTAATCCTAAGGAGAATTTTAATAAGCGATTAACCATAACTCCTAAATAATGTATTTTCTTGTAATCGCTATCTAAGTGAGGTAGGAGATCTTTTTTAATTATATTTTTAGTATAATCTATTTTGATATCATTTGAAAAACTATAATTTGTTACATTGATATGCTTTGAAATATATGAAATAGCGTCCATTTCTGTATAGACCCCTTCATTATTAATGAGTGAATTATGAAATAATTTATTCATGACTTTATCAGTCTCGGAACCATCATTATCAATGATGTGATATAATATTTCCTTATCTGTTAAGCAACCTAAAGCTCGGAAAACAACAGAGATAGGTATATCTTTCTTAATCCTCGGAAACTTGACGAAAATCGAATTACCATATATTAATGGTTTATTTGTTAATTTAAGAGTAGTAGTTTTCACTACACCATAGCATTCAGGTGAGGAGGACTTTACTTCTGATAAATACTTATATCTTGTATTATTATTTGGTGAGAAATATAAATGAATTACATTCGGAACGACTTTTTCTTGTGTAATAAGAACCTTTTCATTTCCATTAACGATAGTGTATCCACCCGTATCATATTTACATTCTGAATATATATCCTCTTTATAGACACAATATTTGGATCTTACGACTATAGGAATTTTACACAAGACAATATTAGTGATTTCATTAATTACCGAACTTTCATCTGTCAGTGTTTTAACTGAAATATCCACGATTACCTTTAGTGAATAAGTATCTTTTCTTAGACGAGCTATATTGGGAGTCATCACATTCCTACAACCGTTCTTTTCTGTAAAATAAGGTCTTTCAAGTTTGATATTTGATACGGATAATTCTATATTTTTTATATCTGATTTGTTAACGGCAATACTGATTGGGAAAATATTTGAGATAATATCGGGTAAGATATTATCAATTAAGTTATCATAAGAATCTATTTGATGTGAAATGAAAACATTATCACGTTTGAAGTATTTATCAATAACATGATTGATAAGTTCAGTATCAATCATGTTTAATATAATTTTGAATACAATTTTAAGTAATTTTAAATCAAATTTATTTTAATGCCATTAATCGAATGGATTCGGGCATTTCAATACAATCAAATACATTGTTAATTTTAGTTTGCTTTCCAGTCAGTATATTCGCAGAAAAATCGGATAATTCTGAAAATATATCATATGTCTTATAAAGAGCTATATAGTCTAAATATTTTGAACGAAATACTTCGTAACTTTCTATTCCACGATCTTCTGAACCTATTATACGGAATTCCTCGAATATTTTCTGACATTGAATTAGGATGATAATGGACTGAATCAGTATCGGGTCTATTAATAAATTTTCGTATAAACATAATTTCACTGTAAGTTTGAATAGTCTAGTCGGATTTAAAACCCATAGTCTAATATCGGATATATTTTCTTTTAAATATAATCTTATTCGTTCTCTGATAATTAAATGATCACTTTTGTTGTATATCAGAAGATACATCAAAACATCAAGCAGATCTTCTATATTAATTGTTTCTGGATCTTCATCGGCCTCTTCGAATAACTTAGTTATCTGATTTATCGCACGTTTTTTGTGATTAGGTACTGACCAACAGAAACCAAAATCATAGATAACTAATTTATATTCACCCTCATCATCCATCACCTTCCAGTTACCTTTATGTAAATCACCGTGGGCTAGATTTAATATATGCTGATTGTTTTTCACAAATGAAGCCAATAATAACGATACCTTGTATTTTTCATACTGATCAATATCCAATTTATCGAATGATTCACCCTCTTCGTAACTCATTATAATAATAGACTGACTCGTTTTAATCAATTCAGGTATAATAATATAGTCGTTGTTTTTATAGTGTTCTCCAAATTGTAATAAATGATTAGATTCATTTATAAAATCAGATTGCTCATTAAATTGATCTATAAAATTATTTATATCGAATGGAAAATTATCGTGTAGTTTGCGTTTTAACCACGGCAAACACTTCATTATCTTATAAAATTTCCTAAAAAAACTAATTTCATAATTTACATTGGGGTGTAATATTTTCATAACATACTTTTGTTTTTCGCTATATAAAGTAAGAGGTTTATCCTGAATAAGATAAACTTGACCGATACTACCTGAACCAATGATTTCTAATATTTCATAATCATCATTGAAATCGGTGCCGAATATTTCTTTATAGTGATCGAATGTGTATTTTATCGAATGATCATCACAATTTTCGTAAAAACACTCCATATTCGAAAGCCATAACGGTTTTTTATTATTCAAAATATTTTCTTCTTCTAAACACATTATTTCTAATTTGGGACAGACCCATTGCGTGAATTTAATTGCAACAGCACCGCAACTCTTAATTCTATAAATGATATTATCTAATAAAGTAATATCATGTTTACTTGTTTCTCTGTATTGGTTTATATATTTATTCACAGAGTAAATTAATCTTACATAATTATATAAATAAGAACAGAATTTTATCATTTATTATTACAATTTAATTTATTTAACAAACTAAACTTATATATAAATAAGTTTAAAAAGAATTATATTATTATCTTTAAATTACAATGAGTCTTCAGAAGAATATCCGTGATTTAATATTCTTCTACGTGAAAACTAATTATAATGATTACTTATCATCAAATAATATTGATATAATACCCGAGAATGAAATAGACAGTGTGATACATTCTTTATACGATGAGAGAAAAGAACATATACAAGAATTTATCCTGAAATCTATGACAAAGTTACACGAGGATAAGATGGACCAATATCCGGGTGACCAAATTATAAAAAATATATTATTAAATATCTTCACTGATTCTGATTTATGTAAGAATAGATTATCCATTGAAATTAAATTACATCAGCAGAAAAATAGAGGAGAACATAATGAGTATAGTAAATTATTTTAAATAATAATCTAAGTCAATATTATCTTTATGAAAGTTATTATGAATAGTCCTAAAAAGAAATCCCCTAAAAGGTCGAATCGGTCAAATCAGTCAAATCAGTCAAATCAGTCAAATCAGTCAAATCAGTCAAATCAGTCTAATCAATCAAATCAATCTAATCAGCGTAAGTATGGTGAATTTTTAGATGGAAAAGTTAGTGAACCCTCCAGTAAAAAACGCATCCAAGTAAAAAGAAAACAATCGTCACCCAAGATAACCCTTAAAAGAGATATCAGAGATATCAATGATATTGAAATGAAAATGATACAGATGAAAAATAATAATATTAAAGTCCCCACACAAAACACAAATAAACCTGTTGTAAACAAACCTGTAAACAAACCTGTTGTAAACAAACCTGTTGTAAACAAACATGTAAACAAACCTGTTGTAAACAAACCTGTAAACAAACCTGTTGTAAACAAACCTGTAAATAAACATGTAAACAAACCTGTTGTGAAAGTAAGAATATCGGATATTGATGTTTCAGAGGATAGGTCCGTACCTGATAAACATATAGAGGAAAAAATAAACCCTCAATCATATAAAACGAAGGCGCCTAAAAATACATCACCTAAACCGGTAAGAAATACAGATAGAAGAGATACTAAGTCTAGAAATAGTAAGTCTAGAAATAGATCAAAGAAACATAGAGTCCGTAAAATAACCGTGAAAACCGTATATTCAGATGAAGATATTAAGCGTGTAGAGGAGAGAATGAAATCCATAAGAGCAAAAAAAACAAGCGATATAAAAAAAGAATTAGAGAAAGAAGGTATCAAGGTGTCGGGTAGGAGCAATAGACTATTAAAGGATATATATTTATATTCGAAGGTTTGTAATATTAATATCAAGCATGAATAAATTAATTTTTTTTGTGAATGAATTATAATGAGTAATAATTCAGCAAATTCAGCAAATTCAGCAAATTCAGCAAAGTCAGCAAATTCAGCAACTCTTAATAAAGGGTATGATGATAGTTATGCGAATCAGGTAAATAATATTATAGATACATTAGAGTTAGATTCTGAAACGGACCGTGGTATTTTAAAGAGTCGATTTTTATCGGAAGTAGTTAAGTATGAAGAAAGAAAACTCCATACGAAAAAATATTATGATAGATTTCGATTCATTGTAACTGTCGGATCTATTATTTTACCCGCCATACTTTCATTGGGTCAAATGG
>Ga0307488_10001368_pt1 | contig 20347 bp, 23 predicted proteins | sample SB02metaG_FD_202248 | JGI IMG/M metagenome (GOLD analysis project Ga0307488, IMG submission 202248) | Sea-ice brine microbial communities from Beaufort Sea near Barrow, Alaska, United States - SB 0.2 | ecosystem: Environmental > Aquatic > Marine > Coastal | place: USA: Alaska | collected... | reverse complement strand
GCTGTGTTGCATTATCTGGTTCACCCATTATGCTTAACAAGTTATGACCCAAGGTTATGCTTTCGTTGTGCCAGACACTTGAACCATCGGGTCCTCTGTGTTTACATATATCTATAAATTGATTTATAAATTTTGGATTGTGTTCGGTTATACCGTATATACCACACATTACATTCCTAACTTTTCTTTGAATCTTTTGAATACTGTGCCGTCTCTAATTTCTTTTTCACTCCACAATTTGTATCCAAGGTCATACAACCATTGTGTTCTATCAGGATATTCTGGAGTTTCGATATTGTTTAAATCTTTGTTTGCTACTGGCCAACTGAGTGCAAGATCCGAAGTGTTAAAGGTTGGAATTCCACGAACACACGAGTCAACACCGGCAGTGGAATTGTGCGTAACAACAGCATGGCAGTTTGATATTGCTTCTTGGAAATGGAATCTATAGTGCTTTTTCTCATCTCCTTGAAAATATTTTTGACCAATGTGTACTTCTACATCTTCGGGCAATTCGCTCATTCGTTCTTCTATGTTGACAACATGATTAGGGTGTGGCCTCACGATAAATTTTCTATCTGTTATGGGTCTTAATTTTTCATACACCCCATGAAACCATTCTATGGGGTCGAGACCGTCCATGCTCCAGTTGTCCTTGGGTTGTAGCACGAACATGATAGGATCCTCTTGATCGGACTTCCGCCATGGTTCACTTTTAATATTCCATCTGGCTTTTGCGGCCTCCCAACGGTCAGGAGGACTATTGTTAGATAGGAAGTCGCCGTTGTTCATAGGTGAGAATAAGGATACCCGCCAGTGATGGTTTGGCCCGTGAACGTTACCAAAACTTGAAAGCAACCCTCCATCAAATGTTATTATCTTGATCCCTTTTTTCTTTGCACGTTCAACTAGATCTCGTCTACGACCTTTGGTGTGATGTCTTTGATTAGTTCCGCCATACCCAAACATACAGCCAATCGGCGCTGTTGGTTCCATCTCATCTTTCTGCCATGGTCCTGTCATGTTCTCGTTTACAATAATAGGCTCGTCTCTGCATGCCCTTATTCCTTCTGCCATGTATTCCAATAAGTCCCAACTGGCACCTCTACGCCTGTCTTTTACTGTTCTTCGGAATATCTCAACTTTCATCTAGTATCCTCCATGCATAACCGTTTCTCATCTCTTCTGCTGTAAACTGACCGTAGGCCATTGAATGGTATAAAGGTTCTCTCTCGGCGTATTTAGGGGTCTCTATTTTAGTAAAATCAGTTTCTGATATAGGTGCACACGCATTGTGTTGATCTGTGAAGCACGGTATGCCTCGTGTGGTTGCCTCTAATGATATATTTGAATTGTAGGTTACTATTGCGTATGCGTCATCCCAGTCAATTGGTCCACTGGGTTTTTGCTTGTCGTTTCCTGCAACGAAATAACCGCCGTTTGTGTCCACTCCAATCAGTGGATTGTATCCTTTAGTTTTTACAATAATCGGTCTGTCAGTATTTTCTTTAAGCGTTTTCAGTGTAGTATCAAGCCAGTTGTGTACTCCACGAAATTCCTTTATAGCATTAGATGGTGGGCATACGATTATATTTTTTCCATCCTTTTTCCATGGTTTAATTGGCCATGGGAATGATTTTTTGAATCTATCATCTGGACGGTCCTCCTGCCAGTTTTTAAGGAAATTGTTTTTTACAATCTTCATGTAGTACGGATTGTTTCTAGTTTCTCCCCAGTACGGTCTGTCTATGTAGTTGAAATCTATATTATTTTTTTCAGCCCATCTGTATACAAGATGTGTGCCACGTAGTAGACCAAGTAAGACTGCTTTGGTGCAGTCCTTTTTTGTTATAATTTCTAGTGGTGATAATTTTTTACAATTTGGAAGTCCTGCAACTGCCCAATCTATGTATTTTTCAGTAAGTTTTCTGTTTGTAGAACTAACGTAAATCATGAGACAAACGCCTTATATCTTCTTTGACCATAAAAGCAATCATGTCTTTAAATTCTGTTTTAGGTTCCCAACCTAATTTTTCTTTTGCTTTAGCGTATGATCCGTGAAGTGCAAATACCTCTGCTGGACGTTTGTAACGAGGATCTGATTCAACGTATTGTTCCCAATCATCTATTTCTGCGGTCCTGAAAGCAGTGGTCAATAATTCACTTATACTGTGTTGTATGGCCGTGCAAACCACATAGTCACTTGGTTCTTTTTGTTGCACCATCATGTGCATGGCCTTAACGAAGTCACCAGCAAATCCCCAGTCTCTTTTTGCTTCTAAATTTCCTAACGTAATTTTTTTTTTGAGTCCTAATTTAATTCTTGCAACACCGTCTGAAACTTTTCTTGTTACAAATTCTTTACCTCTGATAGGAGATTCATGATTAAACAATATACCATTTGATGCGTGTACACTATAACTTTCTCTGAAGTTTACAGTCATCCAATAGGCACAAAGTTTTGAAATCCCATATGGAGAACGTGGATGGAAAGGAGTCTTTTCATTTTGCACTCCCTCATCATTAGCGTTTCCGTAAAGTTCACTGGTACTTGCCTGGTAGAATCTTGTTTGTGGATTTTGATTCACTATTGCATTTAGTATGTTCAACACACCCATTGCATTTACTTCTGTTGTGGACTTGTTTAAATCCCAACTTGACCCAACGAAACTTTGTGCGGCAAGATTGTAAAATTCATGTGGCCTGATTGATCTCATTAGATGATTCATATTTGCGTCATCGGTGATGTCACCTGTGATCAAATCTACATCATTTTCTATTCCTAGATATTCTAGATTTGAGAAATTTGGATTGCTATATCTCTTTACCAACCCATACACTTTATAGTCTTTCTCCAACAAGTATTTTGCTAGGTAAGGACCGTCTTGTCCTGTCATTCCTGAGATGAAAGCAATTTTTTTCATTTATAGTAATTATAGTCTTTTTTACGCAGGTGGAATATTTTTCCAATATTCTACATCATGAAGTTGTCGGAGATCATTCTTGGCGCTGGTGCCTCTTGTTTTACGATTACCTTTCATGTGATCCATGTATAAACCAAGTTCACTGTTTATAAAAACGTGATGTCCTCTAACACCTTTCCAACGTCCTATGTCGTTGACTTTTATGTGTTTTACTTTCCGGTATATTTTTGTAAGGTGCCAAAACACGTAACTGTCATGCCATTCTAAAATCTTGAATACATCGTCGGTCACATACAATCGCTCCCAGTCATCTATGAAATTCTGTATTTCTGGATGGTTACAATTATAGCCAACGAATCCACATTCTGGATACTTTCCACCATCTCCCAACTTTGGATTTTCCCTACCAAGATATGTGACCATGGTGTCTTTTGGTAGTAGATCCTCAAAAAACTTCACAGGCACTGGTCTAAATGAAAAGGTGTCAGCGTCTATCCAAACGACATAGTCATATCCTTTCGAATTACGAAGTCCGTTTACAACACAAAAGACTTTGTTAGAAAAACGTACCGCATTCCATAAAAAAGATTCTTTATTTTTATCAGCACCACCAAGTGTCTGTAATTCTGCTAACCTACGAACACCGTTCTCTTTTGTTTGTAATTTGCCATGTGCCACAGGATCATCTCTGTGTCTCTGCTTGAATGCAGTGAGTTCAGGTTCTGCATTGTTGAGATCAATCCATTCAATCCTTTGATACTTGCATTCTGGTTTTGGCTCCTCTGCATAGACAACCAGATCAATTTCTTTTGGAAATTGTTCCGCCATGGACTCTATACCTTTTTTTGCATATTGATTCCAACAGCCAGGTTTGTATGATGTTATAACTTTAATTTTCATCGTCAATCGAGATATTTAAGCAAGTCTGGTATATCAATTTTAAAATTTATTAGATCACTGATCCTTTTAATACCTTCGGGTTTTTTGCCATTTTCTAATTTTATTGGCACTGTGTCTGCCAGATATAGTTCATGTTTAAGGCCTAGGTGGTGTGAAAGTATTGGATACACTTTTTTGTGGATCATCTTAGTATCTTGTATCTCAATTACTTTTGTTCCAGATTTGCACCAAAGTAGATTTACTAATCCTGCGCCGTGGGCCGCAACAATGTGTGTTGCTTCAGCGAATGTTTTAATTTGTTCTTTTATTGTCATAGTTTCAAGGACAACTGTTTCCCAACCTTTTAATGCCAGCAACAGTTCATCCGAGTTTGTTAGTCTTCTTGATTTTGCTCCAGGACGCAGTACTACAATCTTTCGGTGTGGTTCTTTCTCCTCATAGCCATGTAGACCTTTGAAGTGCCTTAGCCACGGTGCTAGATGAGGAGTAAGCACTCCGTCTTTTGAATTACTAGCACTGGGCACTAGTAAGTGTTTAAACTGCCAAGTTTCGTTTTTTGGCATCACAAGCACTTTTATTTCTGGAAATAATTCCTCGATTACTCTTTTAAAATACTTGCTTTCGTTAGCCAACACGTAACAGTATTTTGTAAAATCAGTGGACCAACGCTTCTCCATTAATCTAAATTTAGATATCACATCTATCCATATGTGCCATGGATTGTTTGCACTCTCTTCGTCCACGGGTAGCCATACATAGTGATATTTCTCATGGAAGTGCTGACTAACAGGTGGTAACTCTGCCTTAACTTCATCTCCCCATTGCTTCCAAAGTTTGTGTGTTTTGTCTGGTTTGTTTTTACGTTGATCTGTGAGAGGCCAGATATAATTGGTAATTAATTTTTGTTGATAGGTAACAAGTAACGGACAACCATGTACTTTGCAATCATAAAATTCAGCAACAAAAGTTGGTAAACTTTCAAAATTTGTCTTTATATCTTTATGATAAGGTACACTATAATTGTAACTGTTGTCGACGGTTTCCCATTTTTCCGTGAAGTACTTGATTGAATCTATATTTTTCATGTTTGCATTTTGCCAATAATTACTTTATAATTATACTACTAAACAACAGCATGAGCAAATTATTATCAAACGGATGTAGTTTCCTAACAGAAAGAAACAAAGATGGCGTGGAAACATTTACCACACAGATCCTCGCAGACAATTACGGACTTGGTCTGATTAATTTGGCCATGGGTGGCAGGGGTAATACCAGGATTAGTTTTTCAACAAAGGTCTGGTGTGAACAGAATAATGACGAAAAGATTTTTGCAGTGATAGGATGGTCTAGTTCGATCAGGAACGATTACGTAACGGATGACGGATGGAAAAAAGGTCGTGTTCCAGGAACTGAGCTCACATGGAGAACATGGAAGACATTGGATAATGTAAGTTTCATACAAAAACATAAGGGGTGGGATATAGAAAACAACCTTACTATGAATTATCTTGATAATGTTTTTGACTTACAGAATTATTTTGAACGTAAACGGATACCTTACGTTATGTATAATTCTTTGCCTAACGATTTTGGTAATGGAACAGAAGACTTCAAGGTGATTAGAAATGCAATTAACATGGATAGATTTTTCAGTCCAGAAATAAGTCAACTTGAGTTTGTGGCAGACAAGAGGTTAATCGTCAGTCCACAAGATCCACACCCATCAGCAGAAGGACACATCCAGTGGGCAAAACAACTAAAAGATTTTATAGATGCTAACAATCTACGCACCATTTAGTAACAAAAAAAGCAAAGCATGGGAAGTTTTCAACGGCGTTGAAAAGTCGTGGCCCGAGCAGATAACCAAGTTAGACAATGCCGTAGAAACCGATCCAGTAAGCAACAGTATGTTTTGGGGATTCGTGGGCAACAACAGAGGAATGGTCAACGAGTTGGAAGCACGTAATCACAACTACTGGTTCACAGACACACCTTACTTTGGAAGATTTGATAACAATAACTTAAAACCTGACAATCATTACTGGCGTGTGTGCAAGAATGCCATACATGTACCTTATTTGAAGAATTGCAAGGCGGACAGATTTGAAAAGTTTGGAATGAAGATCAAAGCACCAAACTTTGCTGGCAAATATATTTTAGTTTGTCCAAGTTCCGCGGGCATTCACGACTACCTCAACAGACCAAATTGGACAAACGAAACAATAGAACAGATTAAAAGATACACGGACAGACCCATCAAACTTCGACACAAGCCTAGGGGCAGGGGTACATCGGGACCAAGTGAGGCAAAGATACCCCTATCCGAGGACTTAAAAGAAGCGTGGTGTGTTGTAACAAGTTGTTCAATATCGGCAGTGGAAGCCATGTGCGAAGGCATACCTGTGTTCTGTGACAACAAGAGTTTTGCTGTAGATGTAGGCAACGTAGAGTTATCTGATATCGAAAATCCATACTATGGCGGACCAGAACCATGGTTGTACAGTCTAGCATACCAACAGTTCACACCTGCAGAACTTGGCAACGGGACAGCAGTCGAGATTCTAATGGACAAAGGAATACTATGAAAATAGAGAAAGTGAATGGATTTTACGTACCAAAAAATGATTTGCATTTTGAGGAATGGAAAGCAGGAAAACCATTCACACAAAACAAATGTTTACTCAAATTTATAGAATACTGTGTTGATAAAAATAAAAAATTTAATCACATATTAGATATTGGTGCATGGGTTGGTACATGGAGCATGGCAATGAATAAATTTTGTGGCAGGGTAGTTGCGTTTGAGCCAGATAGTATACACTACCAATGCTTGGTTAAAAACGTCAGCGATGATATAGAAACACATCAATTGGCTGTAGGTTCAGAAGAAAAATTAATTTCATTATCGGAGGATAACTTTACGCAAAGTAAAAGAATTATAGGCGAAGGCAGTATCCCTATGACAACTATTGATAATCTTAAATTGGATGACGTTGATTTAATAAAGATCGATGTTGAGGGATATGAGATGGAAGTGTTGAAAGGTGCAAAAAAAACTTTAGAAAACGTGCAGTATATCATGATAGAATTGAACAATAATACTAAAAAATATGGTAGTAGTAATATTGCAATAGAAAAATATATCAACTCTTTAGGTTTTAAGGTGCTTATATCACATTGGCCAGATAAAGTTTTCTACCGTGCAAAGGCAAATTAAATACTTCGAATGAAAATTTTTATTACAGGTGTTGCAGGATTTTTAGGTTCACATCTAGCAGATCTGATGATATCACAAGGTCATACAGTGGCCGGCAATGACAACATGATAGGTGGGTATACCGACAATATCCCACAAGACGTAGAATTTCACCAAGTCGACTGTTGCAATTTAGAAAACATGACCAAGGCCATGGAAGGCTGTGATATAGTTTACCATACAGCCGCAACGGCATATGAAGGACTTTCTGTGTTCTCTCCAGTGCTTGTTACTAGAAATATTTTTGAAGCATCAGTAACAACAATTACAGCGGCAATAAGAAACAAAGTAAAACGTATAGTGTACTGTTCAAGCATGGCAAGATATGGACATCACGATGAAGTGCCGTACAAAGAAACTTACGAATGTCGCCCTCAAGATCCATATGGTATTGCAAAGAAGGCTGGAGAAGATGTGTTAAGAAATTTATGTGAAACACACGGGGTCGAGTATGTAATTGCTGTGCCACACAACATAGTTGGCCCAAGACAGAAGTACGATGATCCATTTAGGAATGTGATGTCAATCATGTTGAATAGAATGTTACAAGGCAAGCAACCAATAATATACGGAGATGGCGAACAAAAAAGATGTTTTAGTTACATAGATGATTGTCTGTATTGTTTGAACGCTCTTGCATTCAACGACAATGTTGTTGGTGAGGTTATTAACATTGGACCAGACGAAGAGCCAGTCACTATCAACCAACTTGCAGAAGCCTGTGCAAATGAAACAGGAGTAAATCTAGAGCCAATACATCATAAGGACAGACCTAAAGAAGTTAAACTAGCAACATGTTCTTCGGACAAAGCACGTAAGTTGTTGGACTACAACACGTCAACAAACATGCGACAATCAGTTAAAAAAACTGCAGAATATATTAGAACCAGAGGTACAAAAAAGTTCCAATACCATTTGCCTTTAGAAATTGTAAGCGACATAACTCCAGAGACCTGGAAGAACAAATTGATATGATCTCCTTTTGTTGCCCATCAAGGGGAAGGCCCGAACTTGCAAAAAGATTAGTTGATACCGCCACAGAAACACAAAAAGGCACTACCGAATTTTTATTCTATCTCAACGACGACGACGAAAAGTTAGAGCAATACAGAGACTTGCTGGATGAAAAATACTATACAGTCGGCCCAAATCAATCTACTTGTTACAGTTGGAATTTGATGTCTCACAAAGCAAACAACGATATTGTGATGCTGATGGGTGATGATGTGCAAGTCCAAACACAAGATTGGGATCAATTAATTGCAGACGAATTTAACAAATATGAGGATAAGATTCTGATGGTAGTACCCAGCGACGGCAGAGTCAAAGGCAATAAAAATTTAGGCACTGAAACAAAACTTTGGCCCGATGAACCTTTACCAGCGGCACATTTTGCCGTACATAAAAATTGGGTAGACACATTAGGATACCTAGCACCTCCTTTTTTTTGGCATTGGCATGTGGACACCTACACCCAGAAAGTTGCACGTAAGTTAAACAGATGCCTTTATATGCCAACAGTAACTTTCAAAGCGAAAAAAATTATAGATGATAACGCTGGCAAACAAATACGTCACAATCTTAATATTAATTTAAGGGATAATTTTGTTTGGGCAAATGTTAGGGACAGACATCTACAAGCAGATGTACAAGCATTAAAACAAAAAATTAATTAACCTGTGTAAAAACAATGTTTATTATTTTTCATGAGAAATAAATTTAACGTTATTCTCTGTTCTGTTTGATCACTTTCGTAACTGTGCCAGGTCTTGCCTTCCTGTCCACAAAATATAAAAGTACTATTAGGTTTCCATTCTGCTTCTTTAACAAAGAAATTTTCATTTTGTCCTGTATACATTTTAGTTCCAACATTTTTTTTTGGAGTGATGTAGGTAACACTGCTCCATATTTTTTCTAGGCCCTCTTGGTGTATGTGAAACTTCCACGGGAGTGGGGGAGTTACTGATATATGTGCATTCACACCCAAGTCTTGAAACCATCTGTGTTTAGGATACATGTCACACAATGTTTTTGCGTTGTCCAAAATATTCTTACTAATATCGTGTATTTGCTCGTAGAACGAAATGCCATACTCTTCAAATTGTTTTGCATGTATGTGAATATGTCTGTCTTTAGGTACCTTCAAACTTTCACACTGCTGTCTTAATTTATTGAATTCTTCTTGCGGTAATGTATCGTTGATAATTTGATGTGACCATGGATCGTTAATTGTTGTACTTTCGAGACAGTTATCTAAAAAATATTTGCCAATCATTACATATTTCCTATTCTATCAATTACGCTTTGTTGCCTGTTTAATAATTTTGATTCCATGTTATTTGTCCATTGTCCTATAAACTTGCCTCTAGAACAGGTGTTGCATATTAAGTTTTTTTTGCTTTCTGAGTATTCTTTTTCGTATATAGTGGTGTGTTCTTTTTGTAAATTATTCCATGCTTTTTCTATGCCAATTTCAAAAACGTTTCCGTAGTTTGTTTTTCCTTCTGCATCGTCACAACATAGCACTGTTTGGCCATCAACTAAAACTTCCATCTGTCGTAGTATACGTCCTCCACCCATTGCACATCCTTGCATATAATTTTTTTCATTTATTACAGCATCGTAAGGTTGAGTCCAATCTCCGTCACCATCTCCCATTCTATTTTCTACCCAATCTCTTTTTGACTTTACTTTACCTAGTATTGCATTTTGATATTCCGTGATAGTTGATCTACTTGCTATTGCAGATTGATTTTTATGTTTAATACCAATTCTAATTTTTTCTGAAAGTTTTGAATAATTGTCTTTAACAAAATTTAAACTTTCAAGTGTTTTGTTTTTTTTTATCTTCATAAACTCCCATAGTTCTTCTGCTGTGTGTCCTATCACACTCATGTGAATATTTCCTACAAGATGTATGTATTTGTTTAAAATTTCACACTGTTTTTTTGTAAAAGACACTCCATTAGTACACAATCCAACTTTAATTTTATACTGATCACAAAGTTCCATTATGTATTCTAGATTAGGTTGTACCAAAGGATCACTGTATCTCCATGGGGAGATTGCACAAGTATAATCTTTTACTTTATATTTCTTGATCAGAGACCCATAATCATGTAATAGCACACCTAATTGTTCTTTGGTCATTAGTTGGCCGTGATATGTTTTGTCCTCACTCAACGTAGTATATGGACAACAATAACATTTTGCATTACACAAGTTAATTGGTTCAAACGCAATTGATGTGGGTAATGGAATCTCCTTATACATTTTCTTTCACCATTATGTAATCTTGATTGAAAACTTTGTCGATGCCTTTACACGTGTACCCCCAAGATTCTAAGAGTTCTTGTGGGTGACTGTTGCCTCTGTTCTGTTCTATTACAACAACAGGGTTGTACTTTTTTATTGTTTGCTCTGAACCTTTTAGTGCTTTAAGTTCATATCCCTCGATGTCGTATTTGATAAATGTGACATTTTCAAAATTAAATGAGTCTATAGTCGCCATTGGCACTGTAACATTGCCGTTATCTTTAATCCTACCTACTTTATTGCTTGTTGTGAATGCTGTACCTTCTTTCTCTCCTATACCGCACACATGATAGGTAAATTTATTCATATCTATTACATTTTTTTCAAACATATTTTTCTTGTCTCTGAAATCAAAACAGTGTATATGTGTGAACTCTTTTTCCATTTCTCTTGCGAATCCACCTTCTCTACATCCAACGTCTATGCCGATTCCGTTTTCTTTTATGTAAGGTTTGGCCAATTGGAACGTATGGTTCCAGCCCTCAATCTTTTTAGGTATTTCGATTGGTAATCCTAAGAAGTTAGTTTTTGTTTGCATATTCTGTTAACCATTTCTCTAAAGCCGGACCATCCAACGGTTCCGGGGTAAGCCATTCTTGTACTCCGGCAGTCGATGCCCATTTGCCACTTGGCATCTGCCATGCATTGTGTTTCGGTTCTTCTGTGTGTCTGCCCACCATGTATCTTCTTGTGCCGGGTCCATATGGTTTTATTTCGGATTGAACTACAATTAAATCTAACTTGTCTATCCACTCTAGCATCCTAGTCTTATGATTCTTTTTTTCCATAACTATTGACAGTAGTTATCTGAATTTTCCTAGCAGATCTTCCCACTGATTATTTGTCATATCTATTTGTACCAATGGATGACGTATGTATTTTCTTTTTGTTAGAACAAGTTTGATGTTTTTTGATTTTGTGATTAAGAACGTGTTTGGTAGGTAAGTCAGTTGTTTATCATCTATATGCACATAGGATTGTGTGTTATCTGATCGTTCTTTGAAAAACCACAAACACATAATCTCCTTATTAAAATCTATTTTAGAAAAATCATCTTTGAACTCAAATCTCAGGCTGTATTTTGAATCAAAATCCTGCCAGGTCTTATGATTAAGGTTATTTTGGTTTTCGTATAATTTGTCGTATTCTACCTTGTCAAATACAGTCCGCGTGTAGATGTGTGCTACTGGATCTTCGAAGTAATGATTTGGTTTAAGTTTTTCCCAATTCATTATGAGCTGAACAAGTTGATAAGTTCTTTCTTCCAATCATCACTGTACTCACAATTTCTATAACCATCGAACCATGGTCCTCCTTCTGTGTAGTGTAATATTTTAGGGATACCATCCTTTGGCTCTTTGTACCAATCTACCAACCAGTTATATTCTAATGGCAAGGAACCAATTTCATTATCTTCTAACCAACTGAATCTGTGTAGGAATTTTGGAGACTCTTCGTTAAGTAAGTCCGGGGTCAAAATTTTGTTCTTCGGATGTTCACAGTTCCACAGTACCATACTGCTCCAGTTCTTTCTTGGATACACTGTTTGAGTTTGTCCGTCCATTTTAGTTGTTTCTTTTGGTGTATAATCATGTTGTACGACAACAACTGCTTTGCTTGGATCACAATATTTTATAAGTTCATGGCTTGGAATCTTCCAAAGGAAGTCACAATCACAAAACACTGCCCAGCCTTTGAAGTCATTTATATAGGGTACGAAGAACCTAGTGAATGTAAACTCTGTTGATGCCAACTTGTCTACTGGTCTAGTATACAGTCCTTGGTCTCGCATCTGTTTCTGTTTAAGGGGAATAACTTCTGCTGATGGATCTCTACGCTTGATACTGTGTTCACACACTTGGTATGCTATGTCTTCTCTGCTGTCGTGCCCTACGTAAACTTTCATTTTCTTCCTGAAACTATTTGGTGTATGTCTTTCCAATTACTTACACGTATAATGTCAGGATGATTTAACTCTTGATTGTATGGCTGGTCTATTAATATAGGCTTTAAACCGTATTTGAGCCCGGCTACAGCGTTCTTTGGCTTGTCCTCGACCCAATATAGTCCAGTATCATGGAACTCCGCCAAGGCACTGTCTTTGTCAGCACCCGTACCTAGGATATGGTAATTTGTGAATACATGATCACCAAAAAGTTCTCCCATTCTTTTTTTTCGTAATTGTTGTGCTGGTATATCTGACGTTTGAGATGTTATAGGAATAAATGTCCAACCTTCAGCAGACATCAACTTTACCCATGTCTGTGATTCCAACATAGGCCTTTGTGTTCCCATCCAAGCACTCCTATTGAATTCTCTGATTAGTTTCCTTATCTCGTCTTTCGTGACTCCAAAACGTTCAGCCATTTCGTATGTGTTCTGTTTGTCTGGAAGTAATCTGTGAGGATGATATCTTGCACCACGCTCGTCAAACAGTGTACGTTGCAACATCCATTTAGTGAAATGGTGTTCCCATTCCAAAAGTACACCGTCTACGTCTGTAAGTATTATTCTATTTGATGTCTGCATCTTCCATGCCTGCGACTCTCAGTTTAACAATGTTTGTAATCTGCCATTGTTTTTGATCCAGTCCTTTGGTGATGCCTAACCATTGATTCCTTATCAATGCAAAGTCGTTGATTATTTTGTCCATGTCAACGACATCGTCTTCGCCGTCTACATATTTCTCTGCATCTCTACTTGATAGTGCCCTGTTGTAGTTTTCTAAATATTTTCTAAAAGTTTTTGATCTTAATCTGCGTAATTCTATGTTTAGATATTCTAGGATTGCTTCCAGTTGTTGTAGTTGACTAAATCTTTCTTCCACTATTCCGGGCAATGATGCACTAGCTCTTTCTAAATTACCATATATCTTGCACTGTTTTTTGGCTTCTAGTAATTCTTTGTCAAAGTATGCTACGCAGTCTGGTATCTTATCTAGGTTCCTGCTAACTTCGTTGTACCAGTTTATCATTCATCAGCATCGCCGTATCCCATGTCATCAGATTCTTCATCCTCGAACACAGTATTAACGGCTTCCTCTAGTTTTGGGTCAAGCTCTGCAGATCCCCGGAGTACATCATGCTCTACACCTATGTCTTCTAGACTTTTAATGAAGTCAATAGCACAGTCTAGTTTCTGTCTTTCAGGAACATAGTGTATAATGGAGTTCCACAATCGTTCAATATCGGCGTGATCAAAGTCTATCATTATTTTTCTTTTTTAGTTTTCATTTTAGGTGTTACATCAACTTCAATAGGAGCGTCAGTATCTTCCTTTTCTGCGAAGTCTGTTTCTTCTTTAAAGTCTGCCATTAGCATATCTAATTTATCACCTATCCATTGTTTTCTGAAGTCAATATGTTCTTTACCTGTTTTATCAATGTATTTCAGTCTGTTTCCTTGTTGCACTAGCACACCTTTCTTCTCAAATAGGTCAACTAGTCCACTGTATGGATTCATTCCTGTTTCATATGGAATCTTAACTTGCACTGATTCAAAAGGTTTAGAGTATCTTGTTTTCATAACTTTACAAGCGGCTCTTATACCTCTTACATCTGTAACTTTGTTACCGTCTAGATCCTCTTTTAATTTAAGTTTCTTCATTGCAATAACAATAGAACTTGCATAGATAAATCCTTGTCCACCCGATATCTTATCATCTGGATCAAACATGTCCTGTGATGCATAAGTGTGATTGGTTGCTATAAGTCCTACGTTCCACGAACCAAACATATTAACACAGTTTCTTACAAGAGCCGTCAATGCCTTAGGTTTTCTACCTAGGTCACCTTTCATATCTCCTGCTTCAAACTGATTAACGTCAGTTGGTGTAAGCATCATACCTAAACTGTCTATAACAAATAGCACTTTAGGTGCACCTTCTTTGTCATCTGCATGTTGCTCTTTGTAACCTTTCATGAACTCTGAAATAGTTTTTGCTACATCGTCGATCATCGATATACTTAATTTTAAAAGTTTATCTTCTGATGTATCTACTTTCAATGCTTGTAACCATTTTTCATCTAGTGCATTCTCTGTATCAATCAAGATAACAAAGATGCCTTGGTCTTGTGCATTCTTAATAATGTTTCCTGACGCTATGTAACTCTTACCTGCTCCTGATTCTCCTGCAAGTACAGTTACCTTACCCAGTGGAATTCCTTTGTTGAAATCTCCAGTCATTAAATAATTTAATGCGTAATTTCCTGTGCTGATCCAATCTGTAGGATCGCTAAATCCTATACCTAACCCTTGTATAGATTTTGTGATACTCTTTCTAAATTTTGTTGCGTCAAATACTTTTGTCATTTTGTTTCCTTATAATACTATCCAAAGGATAATTGCCACAATCAACATCCATGCAGGTATTTGTTTGTACAAGATCCATTCAACAGCCTTTTGTATTTTCTTTTTCATGTTAATATATTACTACACAAGGCCCTGATAGTCAAGATCAAGGCCTTGGTAAATGTCAGATTATTTTGCTTGTCTTGATCTAATTAACTTCAAGATGTCCTCTGCTCTTTTGGCACTGTCGCCTGCCGGTGCCGCCGTTGCCGGAGCCGCCTCAGGTTGTGGTGCTGGTGCAGTTGCAGTTACAGGTGCCGCCGGAGCCGCCTCTGTTACTGGTGTTGCCGCCGGAGCCGATGCTGTTGGTACTGCTACCTGAGGTTTACCCTGGTAAGCCATACCCGCTGGTCTGAAGTATTGTCCATAAGCCTCAAGATCATAAGCCTCACCTTCCACAGATTTTGCAAATAATTCTGCAATTATTTTAACTTCTGCTTCGGTTGGTTCTTTTGGTCTGAAGTCTCCTAGGTTGTGTAACCCATGTGTTTCGATTGCGGCTCTCTCTGCCTCATCTAATGCACGTTCTCTTCTTGACCATTTTGATGTTGAGTAATCAGCATAACCACCTTTAGTAGTTTTGTTGATTCTAAAGTCTACACCTTTAACCAAATCAGTAGGCATTTCCTCCATTTCTGGATCCATCAATGCACTTCTAATGATGTTAAAGATCTGAGGTCCAATTATAAATCTTCTGATTGGATTCTCAGGTGTTGTGTCCTCTGCTAGTGGATTTGTTGTAACAAAACCTTGGAAAATATAACTTTTCTTTTTCCAATATTTTCTACCCATGTCCTCCATACTCTTATCTTTGAACCATGGTCTAACTTCCGTTAGTACTGGGCAAGTTTTGCCATACATCTCCATACAAGGTACTTGTACCTGCACGGGTCTAGAATCAGTTTGACCTTTTATACCTGCAAAAGGTAATTTGATCATGTTTCTTTCAGTCCAGAAAAATGTATTGTTTGTATCCTTATCGGGTAAGAATCTAACTACTGCTTCTGATCCTTCTGATATATTCCAATGTGGATAAATGGCGTTGTCTCCGCCTGTGTTGGAAGTGGAGCGATTCACTTCTTGAGATTTTAACTTCGCTCTTATTTCAGCCAATGATGCCATAATGTAAGCCTCCTTAATTGTGCCTATGTTTGTTTTAGTTTGCCTAAGTGTATATTAGACATATAGTACATAATATACAACTATATTTATCAGTTGTCTACTACTATTATTGGTAATGATGAGATTTTATTAGATATTTGCTAATTGCTTGATTCTATCTAGTTCTGTATTGATCTTTACTGCTTCTTCTTGATCTTTTGCTATCTCTTGCTCTTTGTCATCTGCTTCGTCATCAGGGTCTCTGATAACCATGTCTGGAGCGTTATCTTCTGGTGTGAAGAATTCTTCAAGTTGTAAGCCTGCCATTTCTATGGCATCTTTCAGTGTATACTCGTTGTCACCTACTTTGAATTTATCGCCTGCTTTCATGCCTGCCGCTTTGGCTTTTTGTACTGCTTGTGCAAACTGATTTCCTTCGTTTGTTTTGTCTGTGTATTTTGGATCACCTGCTTTCATCTTTTGGTATGCCGGTGAGCCTATCATTTTATCTGCTTTTGTTACGTCTAATTTTTTTTCTTTTTCTTCGTCCGGAGTTTTAAACATGCCTTTATTTGTTAAATCAATCGGCTTTGAATATTCGTTAACAGTTTCGTCAACCCATGATTCAAAGGCTTCTGTCTCTTTCGCTTTACCTTTGATGTCTTTCTTAGGATTGAAATCTGCTGGATCCATTCTCACTTGGTCTGTGTATCCTGGTTCTGATTGCATCTTCTTGTAGTCGTCAATATATCTTTTCGCTAACTGTACTGCGATCTTTTTATTCTTGATGTAGTCAGGTGTTGCTTTAAATGTTGCTGAATTTTCTTGTTCCATTTCATCTGCAACTCTAGAAGCAAAGTTTGCCACTCTGTCTTCCTCTCCTGATTTGGTTAACAGTCTAGACGCTATGTCTGATAGTATAGAACTTAACATTGTATTCTTGTTCGTGAATTTTGTAACTTTCAACATCTTGTCTGCTGAGTCATCTTTTCTTAATACTAGTTTGCTGTCTGGATCATTCAAGAAACTTTGTACGACTGCACCGTGATCTACTGGTGCTTGTACGGGTGCATCAATTGGTTCTGCATCTGGTTCTAATTCGTTCACTTGCTCTTCTTCTTTAGGTGCTTCAAGTTCGCTCATTATTCTGTTTATGATTGGTAGTGCATCTTCAACTCTGCTGTCTAGGTTAGTCATTGTGAACTTCTCTCTCATTTTGTTAACAGTCTCATCGTCTAGTACTTGTTCTTCTGATGTTTTGAAATCTTTACTTGCGTTTTCATAGTGTGCTTGGTTAGAAAGATTCTTCATGTAACCTCTTAGGTTCTCTAATTTTAATTTAGTCTGCTCAATAATATCACCTGCGTTGTCGTTTAACTGATCTTTGTTAGTAACATATCTTGAGAATGAATTTAATTTTGCTATGTCTTCTGATGTTGATACAATGTGTTCGCCAAACTCGTCATGTGGTCTGCCACCATTTGACACGTGCCTCATCATTGCTCTAGCACCTGCTAAATGGGTCAAAGGATATTTGAATCTTTCACCGTCCTCGTTTTCAATGTATAATGATTGTATCTGTCTTGATCTCGCTCCCGGCACAGTCTCATCAACTTTGCCTTTGTGTCTGATTATTAATTTTGTTTTGTTCAGATTCTCGTATGAACGTTTTGATGTGCCTGTTAGGCCTTCAGTTACCCCTGCTAATTTTGTTATTCTTGCTAGTTCTTCTGACATTTCATCAGTATTTACCGTTTTGTTCGTATCTGCAAGATTTTCATAGTCCTGCTTCGTTAGGTTGTTTTTAGTGATATCTCTGACATCAAACCTCATTTGATGCTCTACTGCGAAGTCTTTTAACTCCTTAAGGAACGCATACCATTCGTTTCTGCTGTCCTCGTCAATCTTGCTTACTAGATCCCTGTTGTAGTACACTTTCATGTTCTCACCATCTGCTAGACTTATGCTTACACTACCAAACGTGTCTGCATCTTCCTGGAATTCAAACTCAAAGAATACAGCACTGCTTGGATCGGCTGTAGCGGCACCACTCTCATCACCTAGTCTGATGTTTGAGAACTGTGATCTTATCTTGTTGAATAAATCTTCGGAGTTTTTAGGGTTCATATAGTGTATTTATTATCCTGTGAACGATCCAAATATGGGCATTGGTGTTATCTCACTGGATCTGTCTGTCCATTTCTCGAATATCTTAGGGTCAAAATCCGCCAACACTTTCATCATACGAGTCATTAACAAACACGAACTAACTAGGTCATCGTGTTGTCCCGGTTTTGCCTTGAAACTCATTCCACTTGCCACAAAGTCTTTCAGTTCTGATATCAGCAACTGTGAGTTGATCTTCATTTTATTGTTCTCCACAAGTTCTTTGAATTTTGTACATGCGTCTATCTTGTGTTTTGCTGTGGTATTAAACCCTCTTCTAAATTTTCTTCTATGTCCTTTCCTTATGGGCTCTGACAGGAACATGCCCATGATGTTTTCTTCTCCTATGTCCATAACCCTCAACAATGCCGCCTCTCCAATTGAGTTGTTCTCCATTGAATAGAATATCTGTGGTGTTGCTGTTGCATCTTTTTCCATGATTGCATCATGAAGATGTTTTGTGATTCCTTGCAGGATTCTTACTTGTTGATTCATAGGTGTTGTGTTGTGATGCCACTCTCCAACTTGATCGAATGTGGGCAATTCAAAAACTTGTATTGCGGCGTAGTCACCGCCCGTTCCCATGGCAGGGTCTAGCGAAACCATGTAGGTCATTCCTGGTGTTGGACGTTTGAACCAACGTACCTGTCCTGTTGTCTCCACAGGGGCCGCGGCCTCCATGTCTGCCAGATGAATACTGTCTATGAGTGTTTCGTCAAAGATCAAGAATTCACATTCGTGTTCCCTTCTAAATCTCTCATCACCAATCCTGGCCTTTTCCGCTTCCGCCCACTCTTGGTTCCTGTCTGGATGTTCCGACCAGTGTGCTTTCATGGCATAAAAACCATTGGTGCCTATTAGTTTGTCATTTCCGTACTCGTCAAATCGTTTGTTGGCCTCCTTCCAGATCAATGCAAACTGATCTTCATCCGAGTTGGGTGTGCTTGTGATCATGCACTTACCACCTGTACTCAACGTTGGTGACAGTGATGTCCAGAACTCTTTTGCTTTCTCTGGTGGTTGCACGAATGCAAACTCATCACAATAAATTAGCGTAAGTGACATACCCCGTCCTGTATTCTCAGTTGTTGTGGTAGCCATTATCTTAGAGCCGTTATCAAATTCTATACTGTTCCTATTGTACTGTGTTACGCCTGCTTTGATCCAACTGGGCAACATCTCATAAGCATAACGTACCCTTGACATAATGTCTGATGCTCCTGCGTATTTGTGTGCCGCAATTAGTATCTGTGAGTCTGGTCTAAACATTGCATACCAAATAAGGAAACCAGAGGCACAGGTAGTTTTTCCTGTTTGCCTGGGTAACATGGCAATTGAAAATCTGTGATCGTTGTAACTGTTGATCAATCTCTCTTGGTATGGGAATGGGTGAAACGGCATTGATCCTTTGACCGGGTGCTGTATCTTCATGAATGTTTTCATAAAGAACAAAGGTCCGGTTTTAGTGTCCATGCATTTCTCAAGTTGTTCTACTTGTGTCTTGCTGTACTTGTGTTTCTTGTGCGCCTTCTTGATCTGGTCGCTATCTAGTGATACATACGCCATAGTGTAGTATTTAACGCTGTGATGGTGCTTGGAAAAGTATTACTTTGCTTCTTTGTCTTTAATGGCTTTTTTCATTGGTTCTTTTTTATCGCCATCTTTGTCCATGTCCAAGAAGTCAGGTTTTGCCGCTTCTTGATATGCTGTTTTGAAACTTTCGTACTGTGTTCTAAGACTGTTTGCCAACTCTTCTTCGGTGATCTTGTCTTCTGCAGTCATTGGATTATCACCTGGTTCTGCTCTTGTGAAAGAACTTTTCTTTCTGTTTAATCCACCTGAGTGTTTGTTCACCAATGAATCAACATCCTGAACTTTTTCTTCAGGTTCGTTTGCAAATGTTTCTGCCGCTTTTTCTTCATCTGGTGCAGTCATCATGTCCCTCATCTTGGCCATTTGCATAGAGCCCATAGCATCGTCTTGATCCATGTCTGGCTGTGCGTGTGGTTCTGATTCTGGTTCTTGACTAATCATGTCTTGATCCACTTGTTGTACACCTGCAAGTTTTAAGATCTGCATCATCATTGACGCTTCTTGTGGACTGTCTGTTGAAATTTGAATTGCTTCTTTTACAGTTTCTTTTTTTTCTTCTTTGCCTGCTTTTTTGTCATGGTATGCTTTTAGTCCCGCTGGCATTTTGCCTTCAACTGCTTCTTCGGTTCCGTTTATGCTGTCCCAGAAACCTGCTAGACTCTCACCATGTTTTTTAATGAATTCTTCTCTAGACATTTTCTCTGCCTCGTCATGCAAGTAGTCTTTCATGCCACCTTCTG
>Ga0307488_10001367_pt1 | contig 20354 bp, 5 predicted proteins | sample SB02metaG_FD_202248 | JGI IMG/M metagenome (GOLD analysis project Ga0307488, IMG submission 202248) | Sea-ice brine microbial communities from Beaufort Sea near Barrow, Alaska, United States - SB 0.2 | ecosystem: Environmental > Aquatic > Marine > Coastal | place: USA: Alaska | collected 2017-05-06 | reverse complement strand
TTTTATAGTTCAGGCCCACTTTTATAAATCATTTACGGGAAATCAAAGAGTACCTATAATAGTAAGAGTTAAAGTAGGTAATGATATAGAAGTATTTAATGGTTTCGTATTCTTAGGTCAAAGCCCTGTATTAATTCACCGATTTAGATATTAATCTGTAATAGCTTCCCATTTACCAGCAGGACAACTAGCACCTTTATCTGCTAATTTATTCTGATATACTGTATCACGTACTACTCTACAGCCACATAACATACAAGCATCATCCTTGTAGTATTCGCAAGAATTACAAATATCCATTCTGCTATTAATTTGTTCCTCTGTAGCTTGCCTTTCCTGCTGAGATGTAACAGGGTTAGCTGCATTGGCATCTACTTCTGGAGGTAAGCCACCAGGATCATGGAAATTTGATGCGTTTTGCGTTTCTTTATCATTTTCATAAGCATCCAGTACTAGTTGGTTCATTTCAGCCATTTCTGACTTATGCAATTCTGAACTTTTAGCGAAACATAATATCTTTGCATTGGGATCTTCTAATCCGGCTTCTAGATCACATTTTTGACATTTATAAATTTTTTTATTATTAAATGTTTTTCCTGTGTCTACTAAATCACAGTATAGCATATATACCTCCTATATTATTATTAATAGATATTGTCTGTCCAGACCCTAATCCAATCCCTATTTTTACTCCAACACATATAATCAGTTCTTCCACAGGGAGCGCCTCCATATGGATACTTAGGATTTCCATCTTTATAATAATCATCTGGTATATGAGAAGTCAAGGTTTCACCACAACTACTAGATTTACCTACCGTTATCTTTCTCCGTATATAATTATTTGATCCTCCATAATTTTGTATCGGATAATTCAATGTATCTCTTGTCTCTAGTCCTAAATTTTGAGCATACCATTCTGGATAGCCATCTTGGGTACCCCCATTGCTTGGACCACACGCATATGAATCACTATCTGCTGACCATCCTTTAAGCTTATCTTGTATAGTAACAGGTCTTTTATAGGTATATTCTATATACGCTTTTACTGTATATTCAGTAGCGCTACCGCTAGTAACTTCTGCACCATTATACCCGTATTTAGAATAACTTTTTGATGTTGTTGCAAATTGAATATCGCTACAAGTTCCTGGAATTATACCCTGCACTATGTCACTACTAGAAATGTGCGTGTTCGCATTGCATATATGTCGTGCTCTTTCTGCTCCTCCATCTCCGGCTGCCCCAGCAGGACCACGAGGATACCAACCGAATTCTGCTCCTATCTCTGAATCTATATTAGCAAAAGCATTTTGCATTCTTGACTGCCATGAAGCTAAAGCCATAGCAAAAGTTCCTCGTGAATCATTTATATTTGAGTGATACCATGTCCCACCACCACACAGAGCATATGCTGATGAAGCGATATGCCCATAAATAGTAAAAAGCCCACAGCGAAAAGTCTTTGCCGTAGTAACTGCACCTCCCGCATTTACATCAGCCCCACTCATGCCTCCAAGATATTCTCTATGTGTGTAGGTTAAAGTTTGAAATATTTGCTTTTGAGGCGGTAAATTAATTTTGATGGTATTATCATCACTATTGTCAGCACTGCCAATATTTTCTGCAGATATATGTGCATGTTCAGGCAAAACTGCTTCTAAACTAGGACAACTTGTGATGTCCTGTTCTGTGCAATATGTTTTACCTCCAATAGATATACTTATTGAATTATTGGTATAAGAAATAGTGCATACGCTTCTAGAACATCTACCATCCCAACTGCCGCCATCAGCAATAGTTGTTTTATATGTCCAATATCTTCTAGGAGGAATGGATACGCTATGACTTACATAACCACATACGTCATATCCAGGATCTCCTGTCATGGGGCTTTCACTATAGTGTGGGTCGCCGTTCCAACGTCCACCCCACATCCCCGTATCTTTCTGGTATTGTCCACCTGAATCGGCGCCCCTATTTAAGTTATCCCATTCTCTTTGAGAAGCTATTGCAGGTTGTGCCGAACCACACCCGTTATTACCGGTCGCACATCCACCAGATTGTGACGAAGACGCACCTCTTACACCCTGACCAGCTTGCTCCGGACAATTTAGGGATACAGTTGTTTGACTACCACTAGACGTTGCTACAGCTTCTTCTTCTTCCTCTTCTTCCTCTTCTTCCTCCGCACTCAGAATTTTATATTTATGTCCATATACATTAAATGTTGTACGACACTGTTTAAAAGTATATAGAAAATTCTCCATATCCTCTTCGCCATCACAAGCATCGGTATTACAACCAGATTTTCGTTTACAGTATCCTATTTCATAATCATCACAACTCCTATCTGGGCATGCAGCACTACCACCACCACCACCTGTACCCCAACTAATGTTAGCTTTCGCACCTCCTACCCAGCTCAAAAAACCGGTCCCTCCGTTGTTAACTGCTACTGCAGATACAGAAGATCCGGGAGGAACTAAAGAACCATGATAACCTATATCATTTGCTGGCTGACCAAGACATTCACCTGGCCCTGTCATTTGTCCATAATCCATTACTCCTACGCCATATTTTCCTGTATAGACTCTACCAGTAACAGAACCATAATATTTACTAGTAGTACCAGAACTAGTCTTTCTTAAAGTGAACGTTGTATTTGCTGTACTACTAAGAGTTGTGTTAACATCTGTTACTGCAACACCAGTTTTGACAGAGGCATTTGTTCCAGCAAGTTTAGCATTAAAAGTTGTTCCCCCAATTCTGCCTACAGCCCTTATGTCTCCCCCTCCATAATCTTCTACACTGAAATAGATATTTCTATTACCTATAGTAAAATCGTAATAATCACCAATCTTCATCGGACCTCTTACACTAAAAGAATTATTAATAAAATCACCACATTCTGCATTAGTATCATAATTATATAAAATTTCATCATAGACATCGGCAGCAGTAACTTTTGGATCAGTGAAGTTAACCAAATCACTAACAGTTAAAGATTTCTTTTTGCTTAATAGTATTGATCTATTTACAAAATCTGCTTTATCTCCATACATGATTCTAAAAAGCATTTCATTAGCATACTTATCTAATTTTTTCACATTCGAAGTTGGATTTGCGTTTGCCTCTCCCTGCTGAATAACCTCATTTCTTTCAGGATCTATTATTGTTCTTTTGTAATCTGGTCTAAGATAACTTGTACTACAATGATCATATGCAGAATCTAATGGATTATCTGGATATAATTCTGATCGACTGATAGTAATTAAATTCCTTTGGCCTAAAGGATTATATAAACCAGCATCATAAGTAGTATAATATTGAGGATTTGCAGATAAACTAATACTTTGTGGAGTAGCAATTTTTAGGTGTGCAATGTGGGAAACATTTCCTCTAGTACTCATAAAACAAGTACTAAAATCTTGAGCTCCACACTCTTCGAACTCATCACCGTCTCCATATATATTATGTATGGAAAAAGCATGTGGTCTTGTTTTGTTTTTATGAGAAAATCCTGGAATCGACAACCCTGCACTGCTCATTGTTGGAGCACTAGGAGTAAAAATTGTGCGAACGTCCTGGGTACTTGTTTTTATCTGCGTGCTGGTTTTATCTAGCCAAAATGTAGGATCATCAATTCTCAAAGTATCACTATATATAGTACTAGTTGGGACATATGCAGTTCTTACTATATCATCTGATGTAATTTCGGTCCAAAATCTTTCTGGTTGTTCCCCATATGTATATGTGTCCACATCTGGTGGTTTTATCGAAAACTCTTTGTCGTATAAATTTCTAGTCCAATTAGGAGAATAAATCCATCCTTCTATAGGAATTCCTAGATTTGTAAAATCTTTAAAAGGAGCGTAAAACTGGTCAGCGCTCTCATTATGAATAGTGACGTCCATCATAGGAATAAAATTTTGATAATACAAGAAAGCATTTCTAAGATCTACTATTTCTGCATTTTCTATATTATATTTTTGTAATATACAATATGTGGCTTTTGTGTTGTTATAAGAAACTCTTTTCTCAGGGTTTGCTTTCATAATTAATTCAAAGTTACATGTTTTTTCAAAATTATTTATGATTTGTTTATAAAACCAATTGTTATAAGGGCTTTTAGGATATATATCTTTAACCTCTAAATCATCAATAATTAATTCAGTCATCTTATCAGGATTTTGTAATCCTTCAACATCTGACCATTTACCAGTACGGGGGCTACTACTATATTGATCTATACGTAAAACTTTAGAAAAATCACTATTGTCATTCTCCCTGAAAATACACAAAGATGTTGATTTTTTTCTATTTGGTATATCTATAGCAAATATTTTCTTTTTAATCTTTTCCAAGCTTTGATTTAGTGTAAAAACTGTTCTCAGCCTATATTTAACAGGATTAGCTATCGTAGGTCTACCTTGGGTATTATAACCTTGTACTTTAAGTTGTTTAGCTATAATTTCATATCTTTCAGAGATAGGAGTAATAATACCATTATTATTTATATAGACAATTATTTTATGTTTACAAGATTTTAAGGTGTTGTACACATAATTAGTTGGAGCAATATCTTTATCATATTCTACTTCTAAACTACTGGGAGATCCTAAAATTTCTTCATATCTATCTCCTAAAAATAAATAACTATCTATTTTATTAACGGGTCCATTGTTGTATAAATAATACCTAGTGCCAGCTTTTACAAGTTGTCCAGAATCCAATGACTGCACCCCACCAGCAACATCACCAATATTATCTATCTGTAAATCTACTATTGCAAACTCTTCTTCTACTGTAAAATAATATCTTGAGCCACCCATAGAGATAAACTCTCTATTAATATTAAAGTCTTTGCCATTTAACCAAGGATATGTCGATTTTAGTCCTACGGAGACAGATTGATTGTCAATACGAGCATGATTTAAGAAAAAGCTCCATGGAAATAATTTTCTTGGTGAAGCAGGAAACAACATAGGTATTTGTTGACTATTCTTAGTATTTTTTATGTATTCAAACAATCTAGGTTTTCCTAAATATCTTTTATTGTCTATTACATATGAACCTCTTTTGTCAGTTGCTAATTCACACCAAACACTCCCTTGTTTTACATATGTTCTTAGTTTTCGATTTAAATTAAAGTTTGAAACTTGATTACATAGCTTTTTCATATTTTCTGCAATCTCGCCATAATATATACCTTTGTTATTCTTAAGCTTCTCGGTAGTTCCTCCATTGAAAAGATATTCAGTATACATTCTATCATTAATAAAAGGACTTTTTTCTAGTATCCCACCACTTAATCCGTCATTAGGATTAAATGAACCTTTAGTTAAACTTCCATATGGAGTCGGAGGAGGTATGCGAAAATTTAATAGCTGTTTGTTTTGTTTTTTAGTAAAAGTTAATGTAACCGAACTGCTTTCATCTCCTCTAGTAGAATATATTTTTGGAGTTACATTTAGAAGACTTTCAGAATTATCCGGTGTCGCATAAGCATTTGTGCTATCATTAATTAATCTTGCAAGATATGGATTGGATAGTCCTACTGTTAAACTTCCATTATTGGCAACGGTTATCCGATTAGCTTGCTTATCATAAATTGTCTTTCCTCCTATAGTTACTTTAGTAGTAAATCTTTTCCATGCCATATTATGATTACTAGTGTAGTCTTCATAAGCTGGATCACCTGCGAATCTATTAGCAGTTAAATTAACATTTTCAGACACTCCCACAATAAGACTTACATGACTATTAGTTGCAATATTTTTAGTAGTAAGTGTCCAATTAGTATTTACATAATTAGGTAAAGTAATTGATGCTTGTGATTCAGACGCATACGGAAGCAGAGGATCCATATAAAAATTTACATGTTGAATTTTATCAGGTTCCGCTTTAGTTACAACTTTGTTTTCTCCAAACAATGAGTCTAAGTATGTTTGGCTATATCCCCCATATTTTTTCAAAAGTGGAGAATTTTTCGTAGATAAATTAGGAACATAGGTTTCACCTCCATACCAAGTTTTAGCATTGCTATTGGTATAAAAATCTTTATTAAACTTACCTGGCCAACCAAAACCGTAACATTTACATTTATCTTCTTGTGAGTATGGAAATCTTTCGCAAGATTTAGACCAATCATTTTTGTTTTGCAAATGTTTAATTTTTATATCATATATTTTGATAGCACAATCTTTAGTTCGAAACCCAACCGATACTTCACCGAATGGAGTTACAGCATTTTTACCAAATTTTGTGTTTTGTACTAACCCAAAAGGTAAGGCATTTATATATGAACCCCCTTGTGAGTGAATAGCTAACAAATCTACATGTGGATTAAAAGCAGCCGCAGGATATATTCTATCATGTTGAAGCCTACCAGCTTGATACATATCGGTAAAGCTATATTGTCCACTATTATTAGATAAAGACCCGACATTACTCAAGGAAGTAACTGTTGAAACATTTATATAATCACTTTTTGTCCATTCTACTGCGTCAAATTCGTCTATGGTACATGATTCATTAAAATATTTATAATTATTATCGTTTGTCTCTAATACGTTAATACCTCCAACAGTCATATCTTGATTATATACAAATTCTTTTTGATAGTTTGGATTGTTGGGTAAAAATTTACTAGCAGTATCGTAAGTTTCTGTTAAATTAAAGTTATTCTCCGAACCAGGAATAAGCATATCGAAAGACATATCTACATAATAACTTGAGTTTGCGTTAACAACATTTTTGAATGTTAGATTGGCAGTTGTCTTTGGTGGTATCCAATAATAGCATCCGTATTTATGTAATAAAGTTTTAATCAAATCGTCTTTAGTTTGACAATAATTAATATTTCCAGCAGATTTAAAGTCAGTACCTGAAACCATATTCATATTTAGTTTAGAAAGTTGACCAACCACAGTATCTCTATCTTCTGATATTGCTTGGGTATAAAGATCTGTAACAATATTATCGTACTCTGGATGCGTAGCTAATAAAACAGACTTGTTTAAGATTTCATCTTGATCAGAAAAAACTTTACCAATTCTTTCCCGTGCTTCAAGAAATTTAGGATATATATTTTGAGAGATATAAACAAATTCTGTATTGTGTGGGATCATATGACTAAATTGTGTACCATTAACTATTTTTAATCCAGAAGGACAGGTGCCGCCGCCTTCCGCAGATACTTCTGGTCCTACATTTTTAGCGTAGAAAATATCACCAGAAGGTATAAATAAATCTATACCTTTAATAGGTCTTTTATCCTGAAATCTATATATATCAAAATGTCTATACCAACCCATAATTCCACTTTGATGATTCCATTTCCAATGCGAACCAAGTTTTGTCTTACCTGTAAAAATATTATCATAAGTTTGATTTGTAAAACCGTAAGGCTTAGTAAAATCTTTAACTTCTGGTAAATCGTTTTCCAGTAAACTACTTTTTAATATAAAATTTCCAACTGTTTTATTTTGAAGTGATTTTGCGTAAGCTTTATTATGGACATATTCTGAAACATGTTTAGAGGAGGTTCCATCGTAAGGTACCTCTCCCATGCTTTCTTTTAATACCCAATCAATTCTAATCCTACCATCAGCCGAATCAGTAAAATCCGAAGCTGAAGGCTTGAAACTTATAAAACCCCCAATTCCCAATCCTCCATTAGAGCAAGAAGGGAACTCCCCCAAATGTTTAAAATCGCTAAACCCACTGATATATCCTTGATGTACATATGGTATTTTAGGAACATAATCATCTTTATTAAACCTAACATCACAAAACGCTTTATCTGGCTTATCCTCCTCTTCCCTCATATCACAAGGATCACCATCAGTACAAGTATCCTTACAATAACTACATTCGCCTAAATCCCCCATAATATTTTCTTGAGAATTAAATATATCGTCTATAGTTACCGTCCCTACGAGGTCAGCTTTATCCCCTTCAGTATTTATAAATTGGCTACTATTACAAGTACAAGGATTAAATTTGCTATTATTTTCAAGGCCAGCTGATGCTAATAGTTCACCAAAAGTTGGATTTCCAACATTCTTTCGAACTAGAGGCAGCCAGAGTCCAGAAATCTCAACATCAAATGGCTCTGTTAAAGCATTTATTGCTCCGAGTTTTATTTCTGGGGAAGAACCCATAGTAGCAAACAAATTTTTATCATAGATACTACACGACATATTACTTCACATTCGTTAAGACCCATTTACCATTTATGTATGTAAATAATCCGACAGAACCTGCAACTACATCTAAATTTAAAGGATTACTTGTTGTTGCAGTGTAACTCGTAGGATTATCTTCATCGTAACTTGACTTATAAGACTGATATATTTTTGCACTTGTTGCACTTTGTATTTCACCAGAAGCCATTAAAGCCTGATTGTATAAAGGAGTATAAAATCCGCTATCCGCATCATATGAACAATATATATCTGCTCCTCTAGGAGCAGCAAAACCACCAGAAGAATCTCTTACATATACTAATTTCCTTAGTCCATCAGGTAAACCCTCAGCCGCATCTTTATATACGGTACCTCTAGTAGGCTGACCATCTTTTAGATCTATTTCTATAGTAACCCATACATTTTTGTAGTTACTACCTACTGTCCAAACACCGGCTTCATTATCCCATCTTAAATCAACAGGGCCAACAGGCCAAGCTCCTGGATTTTGTGCCCAACCTTTATAGAATCTATTTAATCTGTAGGGTTTGGTTAAACCACCATCTGAATCTAACGACTGTGTTATAGACACCGATACCCCATCCAAAACTTTAAGCTCTCCGGATGCATTAGGTACAGGATAACCCTCTCTGTCGTATCCCCAGCCATGAACCATAAGGGGACCTCTTAAACCAAAAAATCTTTGATTCAATTGTTTGTTGTCATCATCATAATTTTTTTTAATAAAATTTGATGAAGTAGCTCTTAAACTAGAACCTTGAATAGGAGGTTCTTCACCAAAAGCAACTACATCTATAGAATGGCCACAAGTATCCCCTTCACCTTTAGCATCCTCAAGGCTAAATTCACCATTTGTCATTACAATAGGATTCAATGTGAATTTATTAATTTTATTACCAGCGCCTAAAATCTGACCTCCATTAACATTATAATCATCTCCTGCCTCAACTAAAAGCACTGGAGGAGTTACTAAACTAGGAGATACTCTATTATTAATACCTTTATCGTCATTTGCTGTAGCCTCTGGTTTACAAAAAAAACATATTTTGGTTACACTACTTCTAGCATCTTTTGTTGCATTAATGTCACCTCCACCAGCACCAGGAGGTTTAAACTGTTGATATGTATAACTCCCATTCCCACCACAATATGGGCATTTATCCCTATGATAAAAGGTCATAGGAAACGTACCTCCATACGGAGTAGGATAAAAAGATATAGGAGAAAATATACCATCCAAACTCATTATAGATTTTTTTGCAAAATCCTGAGTCATAATATTACCAATATCTTGTTCATCAAATAGCATAGTCACAGCTTTTTGCATAGGAAATTGCATTGGTGAAACAGCTTGACCATCAGGCACACCTGGTCTATAAGGAAATAATGGATCAAAACCTAAAGTACCAAACAGTGCATCTGGCCCCAAACTTGATGTTCCATGTAAATAAGGAGCAGCGCCGCCAACTAATAAGCTACTAGCAGAATTTTTACCGGTAGAATTAGAACCTGCATTTGCGCTTCCTGCGAAATCTCCTCCTCCTCCTCCTTGATTTGAATTTGATGCTAACAATGACTCTCTTAATGCATATGCAGCTTGTTGTCTAGCAGCTACGGTATTACGTCCTCTTTCTTGAATTAAATCTGCATCTTGCTTGTTATGAAATCCAACTTTTCTATTATATGTTCTCATATTGCAGGTTGTAGTGAATCCATTGTCTCCTATTTGTACGGATAACGCATTAATAAGTGGACCATTAGAAGCTAATCTTTCTCCTAAATTAGTATTTCTAAAAAGTACTCCTGCCGCAGTAACATAACCAGCTTCTAATACCTGTTGATAGTAATTACTATCTTTAATTCTAGTTAAAATAGCGTCATCTAAATTTTTCATTCCTCCGTAATTCCAAGGTTGTGCGTCTGGTTCAGAAGAGAAATTAACTTCTCCTACTAGATTATTAATTTGACTGATAGGATTTGGATCTGTAAACAAAGTGCCATCATTCATATGACCTAATCCAGGATGCGATGCCCAAGGGCCGTAACAGGAAATATTACTTTTTAATGGAATAGCAGCAAATAGGGGATGTGCTGCTTTAAGACCTATAGGTAGATTTTGACGTTGACCAACCTCATTGGCCAAATCAGCACTACTAACTGACAAGCCTTTTTCTGATCTAGCCCAGGCTAACAAATAAGCAAACCTTATCCTCTTAAGTTGAGGATTTGCACCAGACATTCCGTCTCTAGTGTGTACCAACATTTCTTCCATCATAGTTTTCGATAAATTGTTGGGACTAACCGCAAAAATATTAGATGGGGCGGATAATACGCAATGAGGGTTGCCGTAGTATCTAGTAAGATTCTTATTTGCTACTGCTCCAGGATGTATGTCTAAAATATTGGCTTTACAATACATTTTCCATCTAAATGATGAAGGTGGGGAATAACCATGGGGAGTAAGGGAACTTGGAAATTGTGGATTTACTGTCGGGAATGCTCCCGCAAAATAAGCTTGGCTTGCCGCCGCGTCTTCCGGAGCTAGCTGTGCTTGAAATTGACTATAAAATATGTCTTGTCTCGGAATATCATGGATTAAAGGCCAATACCAGTTAAAAGGACTCTTTTTACCTGTAGACGCTATAATTTTATTATGTGTATGGTTAACATCATGGAAAGCATTAGAGGTTCCTATATCACCCTCATCAAAATAAGCGTCATATTCAGCAGTATCATCAAAACCTAAAATAGCACCAAATGTACCATCTTCATTAGCCATTTGATTAGCAATAGTACTACCTATTTGAATAGTATCATCTATAAAATTACCAGATTCCTCCCATGCCTTATCACATATCTCATAAGCATATCGTCTAATACCTTCTGCATCTATGTAAGACGTAACATTAGGAAGCCTGACTAAAAATGTTTTACCATAATGATCTTTCCCCAGCTGATCAAAAAATCTATGCAAAGAAGAAAGTATTGGACTTATAGCTTCAGAGAATTGAAGATATGTTTCCATAGATATACGACCACCACTTCGTGGAGCGGAAAGTGACGTCAGTTTGCCTTTATCTCCACTAAATACATTTGACGTATTTAAAAAGAAGTTAGTAGCAAAATCTTGACCATACTTATCTCTCAGATATATAAAAATATATTGAGACGTACCTATGTTTTTCCCTAAAACAGGCATTTCAAAAATGTAGTTCTTCCAAGAGTCAAATCCTCCCATAGCAGCACGAATTTCTGTTTCGCTAACATTCACATTACCGAAAACATCTGGAGCATCACCCGCTGGAAAATATTGAGCTAAATCATAAGTAGGAATTTGCGTAAACATTTCTCCCAAATATGCTCCATTCTCCCCCTGCATAAAGTATGTAGTTCTGTTGTTTCCATATACATCTTGACCCATATATGGTTTAATGTAATCATTCTCACCCAACACATATAGAGGAGGAGTGAAAGAAGAACTTCTTCCACCAGCTCCTGTTTGTCCAAATGGTTCTACTGCTTCATGGTAAGAACCTCGTACGATTGGCAGTTTATTTTGAGGATGAGTGTCTACAAGCTCAAAATCATTAGGTAGTATTTGAGCAACAACTGCTCCGCCCTTATTATAGTAAGGTGACCCAGATAAATTACGAGGTTTGGCTGTATTAGGCTCTCTGTAATAATTAAAATTATTATTTAAGTTATAAGTTGCATAAGCATCTAAAAGTGGTTCGTACACTCTACGATTTCTATACCTAGCCAAATTGTTAGTCCCGACCTGAAATAATCTTTGTTGTTTACCTCCCATAACCACACTACGAGTTTTAGAATCTTGAAATTCTTGTCCAAATTTATAATCTGTAACAAAATCTGACTCATCAAACGCTTGCACTAAATTTTTAATTATATTTACAGGAGGCTGAAATCTTCTACTGACTGTATGTACTTTCAAAACTGCATCATAAGAACCACCTGGATTTTTGTCTTGCAGCTCGACCCAATAATCAAAACCTAAAGGTTCACAACATTTATCTATAAAATCAAGCAAACTTATACTAACTTCATTAATATAAACTTCATTGGGTGGTCTTGGTACAGAGCTTAGATCTAATTTAATATGAGGTCTATTAATGGAGTCAACAGCACTCCGAGTATTAAAAATATTCCAACGATCAGATGCAAAAGCGCCAAAAGTTGTTCCGAGATTGGTGCCATGATCAAGGTAAGCGGCATTGTTTCTGTCTCTAACAGCTTTTCCTATAATACATCCGTAAGGATTCCATTTATTTTTCACTGGAGCACCAGCACAAAGAAGTTCGTTAATTGCATCATATACTAACCCTAAAGAAACACCTCTTGTTTCGCTATATCCTACATTTTCAAATCCCTTATAACCAAATATATTAATTAAATTAGGAATGTTACCATTAAAAATAGTACTATTAAATGCACCAGGCACTGTTGAATCATCATATGGTACTGCTAAAACCGAATTTCCACCAAACGCAGCTCCCTCAATTGTAGTACTAATAGTTCCAGTATAATCTTTTAGAATAATTTTAGTACCCTTTACTAAATTAGTAGGACTATCTAGCTGCACATCTACTAATCCATTATTATAATTCCAGCCTTTAACTATTCCATTAAATATAACATCGTCATATCTAAAATGTACCATAGAACCCATAACATCTAAATTACGACTATTTTTGGCTATGTTTCTTAGAATACCCAAATCATCCGCAAGAAATCCAGGATCAGGACCCACCCAATCAAAAGGAGTCTCAGTATTAGTTTTCCATATTTTTTTGCCTGTATCGTTCCTTTTTATATCTCCGTATGTAGACTGTAAGGCACTTCTAGTGCTTTGTGAATCTTGTATTCTTTTAGCTGGTCCAGTATGTAGAGTTAAATTTAAATCTGGTGTTACTGTACCGGCTTTTAATTGTTCAGGATCAAAAGCACTGGAAGCTCTATCCTTAGTCTCTTGATTTAATTTAGATTCTATATTAGAATTGAAGCTAGTAAAAGAGCCATGACTCCAATGATGAGAAGGATCATAAACCAGTTTAACATTACAAGAACTAGGCTCTCCACCCCATCCTAAGTTTAAATTAAAGCTTTTAATGGATAATCCCATAAAAAGTGTTTGAGGGAATGGTCCTGCTGTTGTAATATCTGTTCCGCAAGGATTACTCATTGAAATACCTTTATCATTTAATTATTATTATGGTGTGCAAATTACATATTCCCAACTTATAGTCTTAGTTAACTTATTAGAGGTCAAGTCTAAGTTCTGACTATCTTCAACAACATATCCCGTAAATCTATTACTGGGCTTATATAATTGCATATATGTATCTATTTTATCTATTTCTTCTTGAGGGAATTTATATTGATGCATTCCTGTTGGTTTAGGAAAAAAAGCTTCAAAAGTTATAGATCTAGTACCTACTCCACTAGCATATTGTTCAGTATGAACATTGGAATATCCCTGAACATTATAATATACTGGACCTAATCTCCTGCCCAGAACAGTAATAGGACTAATTAATGTCTCAGGTTTCGCGTCGGACAATCTGAAATTCTCAAATGTTGATCCTTTTAACAAACCCGTAGGTCTAGAATCATAAGTTCTACTAAAATTAATTTTACCTTCATTAAAAAAGAAACCTTCTGTATTTTCTGATGGAATACCATGCAAAGGTCTTGTGTTAGATGTTATAGCGTCATTTTTGTTTGTACTATCATATTGTATTGCTGATTTATAAAACACATCATCATCAATCAACTCCTGGTAGCCGCTAACTGCATTTTCATATTTAAGAGTTCTGTGATCACCTCTACCATCTATACTAGCATCCTCGTTTAATGTATAATCATAAGGAACAATCATACCAGAAATATTGGCAATACCACTTTGATTAACTTCTGGGTCAAGTGTTTTATACATGTTCATTCCTGTAGCAGCTGGTTCCAAACCTATAATCTCTCCATTTACCGTTACTTTTCTTAAGTTGGTATTTTCTACAGCGGTGGTGATAGTATTAGTATATAGCCACGGATTTTGTCCATGTTTTAACAAAAAAGTATCTGAGACACTATACTTGCCTTCTGTTTCACTAAAATCCATTTTTCTGTCCTGATTATAAAAACAAAATCTATTAGGTGTTCCATACTCTTCTGCGGGAAATAAACTGGTTATAGGATATTGTTCGGTCCTCTTTCGTACCCAATCTTGAGCAAAAGTTAAAGCACCACTCGTATTGTCCGCATAGGCTTTAGCAGTAGCGCTAACACTTCTAGTTAAAGTATAAGTAGGATAATGATCATAATCTAAAGGACCAGTAGTATAGGTATCATCATTCTGTTGTATTGAATAGTTATCTTCACAATTATTAATATGAGAAGTTGCAGAGTTTTTATCTATTAGATAGGAACCGCTACCACTTATAGGTATGGCCAGCTCCATTGTATAACTAACATAATCACGCCAATAATTTTGATTTTCATTAAAACTCAAATTTTTAAGTTGTGCCATGCCTGTTACTACTGCATGTTCATTAAACACATATAAAAAAGCTTTACCATTATTTTCTATAATCTGATCTTGAAAATGAGCTGTTCTTTCCATGAGTTTTGCAATATCATCATTGTCTTTAACTGTGATAATACCATCTAAACTTACCGAAAACTCATCAGACAATAAGTCTCCTGCCGGGGTTCTTTTTCTATTAAAACCCCAATTAATACTAGGCATAGGATATGCATCATCATCGCTATAACCAGCTTTTTTAGCAAAATCTTCTTGGGTTATTATAAAGCTACCTAGTTGTAAAAAACTATTTTTTGCTGTTTTGTCTGATGCTGTCAAAGTCTTATCTCCATATGGTATAATTCCATGATAATGTTTTACTTAAAGTACCTTCTACAAAATTAATTTCAAATCGATCTTCAGTTACCCAACTACTAATAGCTCTATTCAATGCATCAGAATAATTAGGATCCATGTATTTTGGATCAAAACTATTCATTGCATTTGCTAGTTCTTTAACCATATAACTATCCTCACTAAGTACTGTGGTGAGATCGCCCTCTCCATCGCTATCAGGGATAAGACTATCGAATTTAGCGTTATATGAAACAGTACGACCTGGAGTTGTAATTGTACCTAAATGCTGAGGATGAGCACCCCTATACATAATATTTTGTGTAGCATAGCCCGTTACAGCATAAGTATCATTTACACTTAATTGTTCATTAAAAGCTCCTGGTATCATAGTAAATACCCTATTATCATATGAACAAGTATATGTTATACTACCATTATTGACATCATGTTCTGCAGAAAATCTGGTAGGAACAGGATGAAGCCATTTCTCTCTTTCCGTTTTTGGAGAATGATTAGCTTGACTTTGATCTATTTTAAAATCTAGATATGTTTGAACATCATCATGTTTCTTAATATACTCGCCACTAGGTAATCCTATAGCGTGACGCACTTTACCATATAAATAACCTAATTGTTTATCTAATCCTCCACTAGCATGAACATATGCTTGACTAGCACCTTGTCTTGTTTTAATAAAGTCATCAGTTGATCCTTCAGATCCAACCAATTTATTTGCGCTATCGTTAGTATCGTCTGGTAGATTTTCTTCTAAATCATAACCCTGTATTGTTCCATTTATAGTGACTGTTCTGTTAAATTCTTTATCTATACTATTAGAAATATTAAAATCGTGAGTATATTCTTTTGTAGGGGCACCCGTAAAAGCTATATAGGTTTCTGTGTAAGTCAATGAGCCATTAATCGCATCAGCTTCATAATTAGTAACACGATTATATATCTTCATCGTATTATCAGAAGGGGCTGCACTTATGACATCATTATCTTGGAAAACACCGGGAGCCTTTCTTAATAAAAGTTTTACTCCGTCTTTTGCATTTTCAAAAGCCGTAGCGTCTGAATGAGCTATGCCTTCTGCATTAACCACACGAGAAATATTGTAATAATTATTACTCAAAGAACCCTCAAAAGTTCCGCCAGGATAATAAGCCGTTGCATTTGCAGGCTCTTCCCATTCCATTTCGATTAAGTAATTAGATTTATCTTTAACTTCGCCTATGCTCCAACTATCAGAAATATTTCTTAAATATACAGGTCCATCCTCTTCTTGTTCGTATAGATAGTGTTGTTGATCTCTAATATTAGCAGCCATAGAAATATCAAAATCCACAACATAATACATTCTCTTGTCTGTACTATTGCTAAATTTAATATTTTTGAGATAAATACTTTTATCAATATCTGTTGTTCTTGTACCTGCTGGAGGGAAAACTTGAGTGTTCTCACATTTTATACGTAACGGTAGATAGTCTTGTGAGAAAGCATCGGCTATACCACTAGCTTTTATTACAGCAAAATTTCCTGTTCCATATATTTGTCCTTTTACAGATATATCTACGACACTACCTAATTGCCTACCGGCACTAGTATCTTGAGGTTGATAACTAATTGTAACTCTTGGTACAGGAATACCTGAAACACCAAAATCAAACTCTCCATATTTTATGTCCATTAATTATCCTTTTTATTTCTAAACTATAGCACTATTTCCAAATACAATTCCAGAAGGCATGTGTACCTGATTAATATCTGCAGTTATAGACCACATACCATTGTAACTAGAGACTCCACTAGCAGAAACAGCTAAACGTTTTACATTTAAATCATCTCCACTGTCTTTAATCTCTACAACAATAGGATCCTTAGCAGAATAATCTACTGTGGAATATCTCTTAGTAATAATATCACTACCTACTTTAGTTGTAGTTCTAGTGCCATCACTAGCTATGTAACTCATAACAGTACCTTCAACTTTTCCTCCTGCGGCACCGAATGTTGGAGTTCCAGCATCATTACTGAAGACTGCGCTGTAATTAATAGTATAGTTCCAAACCATTGTTCGATTATGATCTACTGGACTACTGCTATTATAATCATCTAAATACTGCAAGCTAATTGTATTAGTTGCAATCGGTGTCGTATTAGCATTTTTATGCCAATCACTAGTAAGTTCTGATTTGACATCTCCACCTGTTCTACCTCGTAAAAAGAACTTGCTATTTTGAGAGGAGCCATCAAAAGAAGATGTTCCTCTAGCAAAACTACCAGCACCTTCTACATGATTGTTTCTACAAGAATTAAGACTAAGATCATTACCTAGTTCAATACCTGGAGTTACATCAGTATTTGTAGAACCATTTTCTGGTTGAGGAAAATTAAATCCTCTAGAATGTGCCCATTTAGCACCATTCCAAACAATAGCAGTTCCGTTAGCAGATGTACCTAGAGCAATCAAATTTTCATCTGTTGTTGCAAGTCTCATGGTTACGATTTGATCGCCAGTATCTGTCGCCACACCAACGGGGTGAATACCACTAAACTGATATGATAAATCTAATGTATCCAAACCTATATTACCTGCTGTATCTACAACCTTTAAATATCTATTTACCGTGCTACCACCAGCTCTACCATCTGCTGTTAGTTGTAATGCACTAGCTCTGATCTTACCGTCAACTACAAGTTTACCAGCTTCCCACCAAGGTCTGTTTTGATTAGCTGGTGTAACATTCCACAAATTCGTATCGCTCACACCAAGTCCTAAAGCACCACTAGCTGTATAGTAATGGAAACCTAACTTAGTGCCACCTTGACCACTTTCAGAAATAATAAATTGATTACCGAGTCCAGCATTGTTAAAGACAGTATTATTGCCTTGTGCAGAACTGAGTATGATATGATTGAATGTGTTACTAGCCCCTTGTACTAATGAATTATGGCTACTTTCAGGAGGAGTTCCTGTTAAACCAATAGTTAAGGCACTATCTTCATAGTAGTGTCTCAAGCTATTGCTACCACTAGTACTATAATCTTTATGAGCAAAAAGAACATCAAACTTACCGAATGTCTTACTTTCTAACGTTCCATTTGTTCCATTAATCCCTAGTACCGTACCAGTAAGATTTAGTGGTAGAGCAATATTTCCTCCCACTGTCATAGCTCCAAATTGTCCAGAAACACCTGTTATATTATGTACTCTTACTGCATTGTCTTCGATATGCGTTTTGAATAGATAAATCGAATTATCATTAGCCACAGCATTTTGAACCCCACTACCTTTGATTACAAAATTATAACCATAATCATTACCAGCATTATTTAAGAATAATCCTGTTTGATTTATAATCACTACTCGATCTTCTGTTTCATCACCAGATATGTAGTCAAAACTTGCATTAGGAGATAATATTTTATTAGCTCTAGTGTATTCAAGAGTTTTAACGCCACTAGCCGTATTAAAGAATATTTCTTTCATCCCACTGCCAACAGTATCACTAGTCTTAAATACTAAACCGCTATTTTGTCCAATAAGTGTTACTGGTTTTTTCCAGCTAGAAAAACCACTAGCATCTGTATGTAAGCTATAACCTGAGACTGATGACAAACCAATTCTTAATTGATCTGTTGTAAGAACACCACTAACATCAAGTGTAGATCTAGCATTATCAGTATTAACACCAACCCTATTAGTTAAAAGATTAGTATACATAGTATATGGAGAATTATCTCCACCATCATTACTACTTTTAAAGATAATACTTTGTTGTGATAATCCAGTGTTCAATACAACGGAAAAATCATCTAAATACATTTTATTAGTGTTATTACTTCCGATTTGAAGGGCTTCATTATATGTTCCACTTAATCCATGACCAATAACAACATTATTAATACCAGAAATATGATTATGATTACCTAAAATTAATCCACTCATATGTCGTGCAGTATTACTCGACCCCAATACAATACTGTATCTTCCATATTGTGGGCTAGTAGCAGGAGTAGCATCATTATTACCATCCTGATAAGCCATTACATATCCAGATGAATATCCCGCAAACCTATCAGCAAAACATTCTGAGCAAGGGTCCAACCCTTGAACAACCTCATCAAAACTTTCTTTAATATAATATTCTATAGTATTAGCTGAATCTATAATACTATTAGCTACTAATGTTGTAGTAAAATTACTTCCTATATTTTCTTTTAAAACACCTAAGGAAGAACCATCTGTATCTGTTCCGTCAATGACATTTCTCACAAAAACAGCATTGTCTTGTGAAGCTGGTGAATAAAGTCCTACCAAAATTCTATCTCCACCATTAAACTCTGAGACATTGCCTATAATAACAACATTCGTTCCAGATACTCGACAAGGATATCTTGCATACCCTATTGTGTTATTTCTGCCATATACTAAATTATCTGTACTATAGACTTCATTGTTATACCCTACAGAAATACCACTAACTATAACTTCGTTATGTCCTAATACAATACTGCTATTGCCAAATACTTGATTACGATCATCTGCAGTATTTATAGATATAGAGCCTGAACCTATAATATCATTTTTAGATCCAATAGTTGTATTATTTCTACCTACAACAAAATTGCTATTACCTATATTTTGGACATCAGTTCCGTTAAGATTAACATATGAACCGATATTGTTTATGTTTAATCCAGAAACTCTGGTTTTATTACCTACTATTGTACTGCCGCTAGCTGCTGACACCCAGTTATTGATACCAAACACAGTGGTATTAGACATACTATCTCCAGCGGCCTTAACTCCACTACCAGTAAAAGTGCCATCTGTATTAATAACAATGCCTGTAGTATTATTCAATACTCCTACGACTAAATTATTATTACTAGTAATAGGAACATTATTTCTAGGACCGATAACTATGTTATTAGAAACCGTACCGCTTAAATTATTGTTATTACCGATAATGAGAGAATCTTTAATCTCAGAGACTGTATTAGATTGACCTATAACTACTAAGCCTGTTGGTGAAGCATTTGTTGTACTATTGTCAAGACCTAACAGAATGCTATCGTTTAAACCACTTGTTGTAATCACGCCAAGACCGATGATAATAGACTTTGTACTATGTGATAAACTAATATCATTACCAATGTAAACACCACTAGTAATAGATTGAGGATCATTGTTAACACCTATACTAATAACACTATTGCCACTGACATTAGAGTTATTGCCA
>Ga0307488_10001366_pt1 | contig 20365 bp, 21 predicted proteins | sample SB02metaG_FD_202248 | JGI IMG/M metagenome (GOLD analysis project Ga0307488, IMG submission 202248) | Sea-ice brine microbial communities from Beaufort Sea near Barrow, Alaska, United States - SB 0.2 | ecosystem: Environmental > Aquatic > Marine > Coastal | place: USA: Alaska | collected... | reverse complement strand
AAGGTAGCCGCCATAAAAACATTAAAGGCATCTTTAGTCCCAGTATGTCTAACGATCCCTCTATAAGAACCAATGGTTAAAAAACTAATGACTGATAAAAAAAACACAACGGGAACTTGACGAAGTACTGCTAACAAATCAAAATCAAGACTCGCATTATAGGCAATCGAATAGGACAGAAAAAAAGAAAGAAGCACCAAAAGCAAGTCGATTGCTAAAACAACCCATTTTGAGGCATATCTTGTTAAATTTTTAAGAATAAATTTTTTAAACATTTTTATTGTATAGAATACAAAGTTACATTATTTTATGAATAGAATCAGAAATTCTTTCTCGATCCTCATTTGTAAGGTTCGATCCCGAGGGCAAACAGAGGCCATTTCTAAACAACTCCTCTGCCACCCCTGCCCCATAATAAGCAGCCTCTTTAAAAACAGGCTGTATATGCATGGGTTTCCAAAGCGCACGAGATTCTATCTGGTCTTTTTCTAGTTGTAAACGAAGTTCTTCTTTAGAAAAGCTGGTTTTAGCTTCATCAATAAGGATACAACTAAGCCAGTGATTGGAGAAATAATCTTTACTAGGCTCTTCCAATAGACTAACACCTTCCACGTCTTTAAAGAGTTCTTTATAGAATTGGTGCATTCCCCTACGAAGTCCAATGTGTTTGTCTAACACTTCCATTTGCCCTCTTCCAATACCTGCTAAGATATTACTCATTCTATAATTATAACCTATTTTCGAATGTTGATAATGCGGTGCATTATCTCTCGCCTGGGTTGCTAAAAAAATGGCTTTTTGTTTCTCTTCTTCGGTATTACATACCAGTGCGCCCCCCCCAGAAGTTGTAATAATCTTATTGCCATTGAACGACAAAATGCCATAATCGCCAAAGGTGCCGCACGGTTGTCCTTTATAGCTAGCCCCTAAGGCTTCTGCGGCGTCTTCAATTAAAACAATCTTATACTGCTGTGCAATTCTCAAAATCTGATCTATTTTTGCCGGCATGCCATACAAATGAACCACAATAATGGCTTTGGGTTTTTTTCCTTGGTGTATGCGATCTTTGATAGCTGCTTCTAAGGCGATAGGGCACATATTCCAGGTGTCTCTTTCACTATCGATAAATACGGGCCTCGCTCCCTGATAGGCAATAGGATTGGCCGATGCAGAAAAAGTAAAACTTTGGCAAATCACTTCATCGTTTAATTGCACCTCTGCTAAAACTAAGGCTAAATGAATGGCCGCTGTACCAGAAGACAAACAAGCTATGTTTTCAGCATTAATGTATTTTTGTAAATCGCTTTCAAAGCCATTTACATTAGGCCCCAAAGGAGCTACCCAATTACTATCATAGGCTTCTTGTACATATTTCATTTCATTGCCACCCATATGCGGTGAGGAAAGCCATATTTTTGATTTCATATACCTATTTTTTATTCTCATTTATTATTTTTCCTGGATTACCCACAACAACTGCATAATCAGGGATGTCATCTATAATTACGGCACCCGCTCCAATAGTTACCCATTTTCCAATAGTAATATTTGGAATTACAATGGCACCTGCTCCTATTTGTGAACCTTCTCCAATACACACATTTCCTGTAACCGTAGCATTTGGAGATATATGCACAAAATCACCTATTTTACAATCGTGCTCTACCACTGCTGCTGTGTTGATAATTACATGCTTCCCTATACTTGCATCCGAATTAATCATAACACCAGCCATCACCACAGTTCCTTCTAAAATATTTACTGAAGGAGAAATATTCGCCGTACTGTGAATCAGGGTAGCAAACCGTGTGTTTAATTTTTTACATATATTCTTTCGAATACGATTGTTACCTATACTAATTATAAATTTATTCGACTCATATTTTGATAATTCCTTTGAAGCAATAACCGGCACATCAGCAATAAATTCGCTTTTTGGGTTGTCATCAATGAATGCTTCGACACTTATATTAGCATTGTCAGCAACCTCTTTAACAACTTTTCCATGACCACTAGCCCCAAATAAAAAAATGCTATTCATTTCCTTTAAATTTAATTGTTGTTGCTTCATTTTTAGTGTTCACTCCTTCCGATTTAAAAACTTTCACAAAAGTTGAAAAAAATATTTTCAAATCTAGAAAGAATGAAATATTATCAACATACCAAACATCGTATTCAAATTTTTTCTGCCAAGAAATTGCATTTCGTCCATTTATCTGGGCCCAACCTGTAATTCCGGGTTTTACCTCATGACGTCTTTTTTGAATTTTGCTATATAATGCCAAGTATTCTGGCAATAAGGGTCTTGGCCCTATAATGCTCATCTCCCCTTTTAATACATTCAATATTTGTGGCAATTCATCTAAGGATGTTTTTCGAACAAAGACACCTGCTCTTGTTAAACGATCAGCGTCGGGTAATAAAGTACCATCAGCACTTTTTTTATCGTTCATGGTTTTAAACTTGATTAGCTTAAAAATCTTTTCATTCTTGCCTGGTCTGCTTTGAAAGAAAAAAGGGTTGCCTTGGTTAGCAAAACACAAGCTAATATTAACTAGAATAAATATTGGACTTAAAAGCAGAAGCCCAATTAAAGAAATTGTAACATCTAAACTTCTTTTGATAATAGATTTGTACATTAAAATTATTTAACAATTATTCTTGGCCTACATAAAACGACTGACGAATTGGCAGGTATATTTTCAATTACTACACAATTCATTCCAATTTTTACGTTATCACCTACATTTATACCCTTCAACAATTTAGAGCCGGATCCAAACACAACATTATCCCCAATAGTTCCTCCCCCATGAGCCAATGTAGTTTGATGAAAAATAGTTACATTTTTTCCTATTTCCAAATCATGACCAATAATTATTCCATTAGGACCGTGAGGCAAATTAGGAAGGGTTTTAAAAATTGAACCTGAATTTAGGTTCGTCCCAAAAGAACAATGATGCTTAGCATCAATTTTTTTAATATAATAGAGATAATATAATTTAAATAAAACATTAGTTCTATTACTTGAGTCAATTACAATACTTCGTCTTCTCCAATATTTTTCATGGTTATAATTTTGTAAATAGGAAAGTATATATTGGCCAAGCTTATTTTGAAATGAGAATGTTTTCATTTCAAGTATCTTTTATAAATAATTGACATTTCCTTTAGGCTATTTGATAATTCAAACTTTTCAGCCTTGATTAATGCATTTTTTGAAAATTGATGATACATTTTCCTTTCATTTTTTAACGTTAAAACATATTCAGTAAATTGAGAGCTATCTCCTTGTTGAAATAAAAAACCATTTGACTTATGGTCTATAAGCTCTTTATGCCCTCTTTCAACAGTTGCTATAATAGGTAGACCACACATCATTCCTTCAATAATGTTTATAGGTAAGCCCTCCTGCTTACTGGAAGATACACCTATGTCAGATAACTGATATATCTCATGAATGTCCTTTCTAAACCCTATAAATTGAATAATATCTTGAATATTATTTTTTAACACCTTGTCTTCTAGTAATTCTTGTAATTCCCCTTTACCAGCAAATAGCATCTTAACCCCCTTTAACTTATTTTTATTTTTAATAACAGTATCGATAATAAAATCATGATTTTTTCTAACAATAAATTCAGCTGAATAAATAATCAGAAAGTCATACTTATTAAACCTTTTACTCAACCTTAATTCATTCTTTCTATCATTTAAAATCTGAAAAAAACGTTCACCTTTTACTCCAATACCTGGTATTAGGTAATAATCACATTTAGATGAACCTTTTTTTTGTATTCTTAGAAAGTCCTCACTATTTATACAAACAATAGCATCTGTATACCTAGACAACATTATTTCAACTGGGTAATACGTTAACCAATTAATTAATGAACTTCCTTTAAAAAAATGAAAACCATGTGCTACATAAATTAACTTTGTTCCATTAGCTCTAGCTTTTAATGAAGCCAAACGTGTTAATACACTAGCCATTGGTGTATGACAATTTATGAGCACAAAATCTTCTCTATCAATAATTTTTTTTAATTGATTCAATGCTTTAAAGTGTCCTAAAGAAACCGGAGACCTAATAAAATCAACTTGCCATAACTTATCCACAAAAGGAAGTTCATCAAAACCATTGCAAGCCACATGGGTTTCATATCCTTGTTCCTGAAACCATTGCAAATAAGGCAAATGAAATGCTTTGTAATGAATAGGAATAGATGCGGTAAAAAGTATTTTTGGTTTCATTAATCTATCCCTGGAATTTTGGTTGAATTTATTCTTTCTAAAATGGATTGATAATCTTTATCCTGCTCTATACTTATTACATTTAGGTTTCTTTTTTTATGAAGTATCCGACTCAAAAAACCTGTTCTATTTAAACCAACAACAACTATGGTTTTAAAGTATGATTTACATATAAATATTGATTTATAAATTTTATTGTCTATATATTTAGCAAAAATAGTTCTTTCTATTTTATATGCCTTCAACATTTTAGTAGATGTTATATTTCCTTCTTCTCTATAAACATAGAGCAAGTCTGGAATTATTTTTATTTTCAGATCATTAGTTTTAGAGGTTCGCAACCACATATCTGAATCTTGTGCAAGAGGAAGATTTTCATTGTAAATATTTCTTTCATACCATTCTTTTTTAGCCAATATACTTGCGTGGAGAACACCTAATTCTTTTTTTAAGATTTGCTTAAACGTAGGATTTTCAGCCTTCCAACCTCTAAATCCAATCAATTTACTATTATTTAAAATAGAATAAGTTCCTGTTGAAATCAAATCGTAAGTTGGATTCGCCTTTAAAAAATTCATTTGAATTTCTAAACGGTTTGGACTCATTAAATCATCAGCATCCATGCGAGCTATAAACTCATGTTTTGCTAATTTTGTCACTTCATTTAAACGAGCTGCTAACCTTTTATTCTTGCCGTCAGAGATAACTCTGACTCTAGAATCTTTAACCGATTTTGCAATACGTAAAGAATTATCAGTTGAGCCATCATCAATTAATATAAGTTCCCAATCTTCGTATGTTTGCGAAAACACTGAGCGAATAGCTGCAGCCAAATATTTTTCAGCATTGTAAAATGGTATTGCAATAGTGATAGACATAATTTATTTTTATATTATAACATTCATAAAAAAAGTAAATAAAGCATAAGTTAAAATTAAATATCCTAGTTTAATATGCTGTTTTTGAACTAAGTATTCTTTTAGCCAGGGATAAAAAATAACTACCGCCAGCATAAACCAAGATAAATAAGCAAAACGATTAGAAAAATTCGCTTTAATTACTAATATCCAAAATCCATTTGCAAATAAATAAGTAGAATATAAAACACTATAAAATTTATCTTTGAAATTTCGTTTAAAAATATAATACCAACCTGAAAACACAGCAGTACTGCTATATATTAAAAAATCCCACCGAAAACCAGAACTACTAAAAGATGATATAGCTTCTTCAATGAAATAAGAACTGCGCTCATCTCCCATTAAACGAGAAAATAGTACTTGAAAAGCGCCTCCAGCAATTATTGAAATTGGAATACAGGCAAACCAAAATATTAAAAATTGTTTTGGTTTATTATATAATGTAGCAATCGAAAATCCCACAAATGGTAGAAACATTGTCAGATGAATATTAATTGCTACAATTAACCATATTATCTTCCAAAGTAGTTTATCCCGAGAAATTGCTAATAAAAATAGTGATGTTGCGATCCCGTTCCTTAGCCCATTAGTTCCAAAATTCCAAAAGGAAAATGAAACTACTAATACTAAAAACATATAAACCCAACGCTTTTTAAACCATTTTACGGATACAACATATAATGGAATTACATATAAACAAGCACACGTAAAAAAATACATATGCACTGACATAATTTTAGAACAAACTAATGTAAACACATCGAAAAAGTAATCTCTTGGGTTTTCTAACATCTGAGCCCCATATAATTGAAAATTCTTAAAAATTTCAGTATAGAGTTTCATATCAGTAAACACAATACTAATAGGTCTAAAACCTATGTAAAACAAGACAAAACTAAGTAGCAAAACTCCCCAGAATTTCAAAAATAATACGTTACTACTGGTATTCAATTTCTCTGTTTGTGTATGTATAAAAAAGAATAGAACGACGATAAGCATTATATAAAAATAAATAGGTGTGTATAGGTCAATAGGTATAAAATCGAACATATTTTTTATAACAAATTTTGTTTTTTACTCTCTTTTATTTAATAATAATTCTTTTATTTCTCTAAGTTTAAAAAATGAAACGATATTTAAAATTATTTTTTCCCCGAAAATCACAATTAATTTCTTTTTTATTGCGGAAACGCGAAAAATCATTGATTTTTTATTTTGCCAAGACATAGCAAAATGATGGATACTAAATGAATTGTCAGTAAGATTAAGAACTCCTGTTCCATGAGATTTTGGAGAAAAGAATTCTGAAGGATAAATAACAACTAAATTATAAAATTCCTGATATTCATTATTTTGAACCAATCCCATTTCGAGCATATATTTAGTTATGGTTGTTGTATTGGTCGTAATATCCAATTCTCCAGAATCCATAATAAACTCCTTTTTAGTATAATAGCTTAACAAATTCTTAACCCACAAGTTGTGTGGTTCAGATCCAATAACACATGACCCAACAAAATCATCATCTTCAAATCCCAAAAAAGCCGGATGAACAAGAAATTGATCCATTGGTTTTAAAACTTCTAAATCAGTATCGAAGTATATTCCCCCTTCATTATAAAGTGCATATAATCGCACATAATCGCTTACAAAAGCATATTTTTTCGTTTCATATGCTTCTTTTACATATTGATTACAGTTTATATCAAAATTTTCTTCGTTCCATTCTTTTAAAGCATAATCAGGAAAAATTTTCCTCCAAGATTCAATACATTTTTTTTCAAGTTCTGGATGATCACCTCCACCAAACCAACAATAATGAATATTTTTTGGTATCATTTTTTATATTTTAAATTTTTGAATAAAGAACACCAGTTTTCAATAATTGAAGAAACAGCATATTTTCGTGCATTTAATATCGCATTATTTCCCAAGTCTAACCTTATTTTTGGATTTTCAATCAAGTATTTTAAATTCTTCGATAGGGCGTTACTGTCTTGAGGTATTACAAGGAAGCCATTTACTCCATCTTTAATTAAATTCCCTGGACCTGTAGGGCAGTTAAATGCAACTGAGGGAAGACCACATGCTTGTGCTTCGACTATCACCATTCCAAAACTCTCTTCATATGAAGAAAGCACATGTATTGAACTTGTAAAAAAAACATGATTTAAGTTACTTGTAACACCACAAAACTTTATTCTGTCCTGTAAACACAATCCCTTAGCTTGTTCTTCTAATTCCTTTTGCAAAATATCATCGCCATCTCCATAAATATGGAGTATCCAATCAGGGTGAATAGCACTCACTTGCTCCCAAGCTTCAATAAGGAAATTATATCCTTTTACTTTTGCAATTCTTCCCGCAGCCACAACAACCTTTTCTCGAATATGTTTTTCATATTTAGGAATTAATATTGGATTTGGAATTACTTTAACATTGTTACTCGAAAAATATTTTAATTCGCTCTCATTCAAGACTACACAAATCGTAAACCTCTTTTCTGCCAGATGTGCCAATTTATATATTGCTTTTTTAACAAAAGGTATTTTTTGAGCATTCCACAATTTATATTCATTAATTCTCGAAGCATGGTATTCGTTTATTGTAACACAATTTCTTACAATATAAGGTAGAAATAAATTAACAGGACCGCTATTTACACAAACTATTACGTCTGGTTTTAAAGATCTAATTATTTTACATAATCTATAAATATAAAAGCATGTTTTTTTAAAATTATTCATACTGAAATATGAAACATCTCTATAATAATTTATTTCTAGATCATGTATTTTTACACGGCTGTCTAATCCATAACGAAAAGGATTGTTTTTTTGCTCAATAGTAACAAGATGTATCTCATTATCTGTATATTCAATCCAACCATTTAATTTTGTGGTTGTTACCCTTTCCGTTCCACCGTGTTTATAGAGCTGATCAGTACAATATAATATTTTTAAAGGTTTTGACATATAGTATCTAAAGTATTCTTAACTAATTTATTTTGAATCTCTACTTCAGGTTCTATTTCTAATTTTATTTGATTATAATTACTTAAAAGGTAGTTTACTTTTTCAGATACCTTCTTAACTATATCTCCTGTTTTCCATAATTGTGAATCATTGGCGTATACAATTAGATCCTTTCTTTTTAAGCCAGCCCCAATAACACCATCATATTTTGGACTATACGCAAGCGGTATTGCAGGCACTCCCATTTTATAGCTTGAGATTGCCGCATGCATTCTACCTGTAATGGTAAATAAACCATTCCCTAATATTTGCCTAGCCCGTGTTTGTAAAATACGATCTGCTATAACAATTGTTCTGTCTCTAATTTCTAGTGCTAACTCATTCACCATATTTTCAACAAATATATCTTCTTCTCCATAAGGTTTAAATGTATGAGCTAATAAAACAATGTTTTTTGTTTTTAAACCATCTATTCTAGCAACTGTCTCAATGATACTTTTCCAATTCGACACATATTCTTCTCTACTATCACAATAATAACCTTTACCTTGAATTCCTGAAATAACAAAAGTAATATATTCACTAGTGTTTAAATTGTATTTTTGTAAAATGTCCTTTTTAATTTGAAGATTATCTTCTAAGGGTAAATTAGTAAAAGCTAGGTCAGCACTTAAATTTAATTTTTTATTCAAAGAAAATTCATTTTTCAGATAGTTGTAGCACCAACTATCTCTGGTATAAATATCAATCTTTGCTAGCAAATATTTAATGGAAAATCTATTTTTCCAATTATTAAATGGCCCCATTGTTTGTCCCAACATAATAACTTTAGTATTAAAAGAATATAGCCATAATTTAATAAATTCAATATAAGCAGTAGCTCCATATTCTTCAGAAAAACCATCACCTCCCAAAACTATTATTAAATCAAATCCTTTTATATCTTCTCCATATATGAAATTTTTTAGATATTTAATTTTTCTTAGAAATGAATTTTTAGTTTTTGAAATATTTTGAACACTTTTTGGGACATAAGAATTAATAGTGTGTTGCCCATTTAATTCCTTTCTTATTTCATTTAAATCCGCATATTCATCAAAATCAACATAAAATTCAACATTCTTAGAACTTAATCTGTTAGAGATCTCTTGAATTGCAACTAAACCCATCATGCCTGTGCCGTAATTATTTAAATTAGGGAATTGAAAAATTAAAACTTTCTTTTTTTTCATTTATTTAATTTTATTATATATGTAACTCTTATTTGTGAACTTTTTAACCTTAATCAAATTAAATTTGATTAAGCCTCTTTCAAATAGTGAAACTAACGGAAATGATAATGGAAAATACTCATAAATTCTCATAAACAAAGACAGTATCGTAAATCCATGAGCCTTATAAAATAATCCTATTTCTCTGCAATATTCTTTATCCTTTGCTCTACCGGCCCAATATTGGGCCTCCATATAGGTCAGGTAGGTTATATCATCACAAAATGATTCGTCCATTTTATAATAATTTAAGTAGAACTTTCTAAATTTTAATCGAGTTTTAATTCTAAAAAGGAACTTATCCAAATCTTTGGGACGTGACAAACTATCTGCATAAACTCTATACACTGCAGTTACTTCCTCCATTACTTTTATTTTAGTATGTCCAGCAAAATAAAGCCACATCGGATAGTCCTCAGAATGCCAATTTTGCTTCAATGGTTTAATTTCGTCACAATATTGTTTAAAAATATTTAAACGGAAACAAGCTGTTAATGCTGCTGTTTTATTTTCAAAAAAGAAATCATTCAGCCCTTCATCTAAATCAAATTTTATCATCTCCCTTTTTGAATCAGAATCTACATCTAAAACACATACACTTGTATGAACCAAGCCGTAATACGGATTACTTTCGAGAAATTCAACCTGTTTTTGCAACTTCAATTTATCGCACCAATAATCATCCCCTGCGCATTGTGCTACATATTTACCTTTTGCATGATTTAATAAGTTTTCATGATAATTTCGCATCATGCCTACATTTTTATCCATTGCAATAACTTTTATTTTAGCTGGATATTCTTTCTGAAAACCAATACAAATTTCCTTTGTTTTATCTGTGCTGCAATCTTCAGCAATTATAATTTCAAATAGAAAATCGGTTTGCTGTTCTAAAATACTTTCGATTGTCTGTGAAATTAATTTTTCTTGATTGTATGTAAAAATAAAGACAGAGCACAATGGTTTTTCAACATATTTGGGTGACTGATAAATCATATTAATATCATATATTTTTAATTCTATTTAATTTATAGGACTTATGAATTATTTAACTCCAATTTCCTTTTTATACAATTCAACTAAATAAAGCAATAATATTCCTTGTGAAAATTCCGATTTTGAATAAGCTCGAGAATATTGATTTATACCTTCTGTATCTCCCGATGTAAAGTCTATAAAACCGTCTATAGTAGTATATTTACAAATTTCCGAATTGAATTCAGTTTTTAGGCCCGCCAAAACAGAAATGTACAAAAAGATTGTTGAAACTGAACCATCAAAATACAATCCATTTCCTTTTGGATTTCCAGGAAATTGCCCCCATAAAGAATTTTTATTTTTTAATTTGTCAATTGTAGAAAACAATGCATTTAATTTAAACGAAAATACTTCATAAAAAGGATTATTATCAATATTAGTCTTTCCTACTATATAAGCCAAACCCATTCCATACCAACCTATACCTCTGCCCCAATTGGAAGGACCTACCTTTGTGCCTGATGCTAAATGAACACAGTGAAAGGGCAAATTCGATTCATTATCTAATCCTTTTTCTATCCAATAATTCATATGGTCATAAGCAAGGTTTAACGCTTTTTGATTATTAAATTCTAGACCATAGTCAATTAAAAATGGACATATCATCCCAAGAATATCCACATATTGTACTTTACTTCCTTTCCTATATAAAATAATTCTATCAATTGATTTTAAGGATTGTAAATAATTGTAAAATATATCGATATATTTTTTATATTTAATTTCGCTCGTTTCCTTATACAAAAATAACGCTATTTGAGCAAAAACCGTTTGATCCACTTTATTAATATTAAAGGACGGTTTTCCATCTTCAGAAATATATAGCTCATCAAACCTATTTTTTATCTCTAAAAAATATTTTTTATCTTCTTTTATTGAAGCATATTTCAAAGAACCTAAAAACAAAAAGGCCTTTGGATAGCTATACTTCTTAAATTCCTTGAATTTCCTTCCTTTTATGAATAAATAAATTCCTGAAATAACATCATTTCTTGCTGTCATACTCATAAAAGTTTTATTGGAAAAGGTCATTATTTTTGAAGCCTTAAAAACTTTTTTAGCATAAGAGTCAATAAATTCTTTACTACAATACTGTTCTTTTACAAATCGTTTTCGTAGATATGGGTAAATATCAAAGTAGATAAACATCAAGTTTAAAAATAATGAAACTCCTAAAGATAGATATAATAAACTCATATTATGATTTTTTAAATATAGATCTCAGTGTCTCAGCAATTCCAATTCTTTTATCCAGCTCCTTAAAAGAATACAAGGAAGATATTGAAATTAAAATAACACCTATAAAATAAACATATGGATTGCTAATAAATTTCACAACCAAGAAACTACATAATGCTAGTGACAATTGTATTAAAAATATTTTTTTGAAAACATATTCATATTTGAACCCAAATTTTAGTTTAGCGATAATGTAAACTTGGATTAAGTATAGAAAATAAGAAATTAAAAACGACAAGCCAAGACCCGTTAATCCAAAATAGTGGTAACCTAATAGGTTTAATAATAAAAGGTGTATATTACCTATGAGCTCATTCACTAAAAAGAGTTTACTATCACCCTTAGCCAAAAATATTGTTGCTATAGACCAACTAGCGGCTTTAAAAAACATTCCTAAGGCAGCCCAATAAATCATCTTGTTTATTGAAATAAACTCACTAGAATAAAGTAAAATAATTGCCCATTTGATAAAAACTAATAGAATTAACAAAATCGGTGCAAGTATTAACAATACAATTTCAGCTTGTTGATTAATGGTTTGCTTGCTCAATTTATTATCGTAAGCAACGGCAGATAAACGTGGATAATAGTCTGCACTCATAGCAGAAAAAATAAGTCCTACATACGTATTAATAATAGCAAACCCCGCATTGTAAAGACCAACATCAATAATACCTCCTTTATTACTGATAAAAACACGTACTATATACGATACACCTAAACTAATTAGACCACTTAAACTAATCAGAAACCCCATAGTAAGCATACTTTTACCTTCAGCTATAGTTGTTACCCTAGAAACTCTAACTGTTTTTATAGCTATTCTTTTTGAGAAATACCAAGAATAAAATAAAGCAATAAAAGTAGTTATAATAATAACTGGAACAATTGCATCCACTCCCATTTTATAGTATAAAGGTATGGCAAAAACCAATCCCAGCCCATTACCATATAAATTAGCTTTTGCTAAGTACTTGTGTTTTCTCATTCCTTGTAGCAATGCCAATTGACCACTTGTAAGCTGTTTAAACAATAAAGTAATAGATACCCAAATAAAAGCTAGTGTATAATCTTTAGTTCCAAAAGTAAGCTGACTAAGCCAAGGAGAAATAATTATGGTTACAACTACGCCCAATAGACCTGTCATCCAGACTAAGCGATTCAAAACTATTATAATAGTAGCGATACGAGTTTCATTTCCTTTACTATTTTCCTCTGCAATGTTTTTAACTGCACTTATACCAATGCCGAAATTTGTTAAAGAACTCAACATTCCAGTTGCTGCATTCAATAAACCAATAATCCCCATACCAGCAGGTCCTAATAGAACTGCTACTATTTTTGATCGTATAATGGCAATTAAGATATTGAAAACTTGAACGCCTCCAAAAAGAGAAGTCGCTTTCATAATTGAGCGATAAGAGGATTTTTCTTCCTGCATTAATAATTATTTAATACTTTAACAATTATATCATATTCTTCATCGGTCATAACTACACTTAACGGTAAACTAATCACTTCTTTGTGAATTTGTTCCGTAATTGGAAAACTTAATTTATTATAAGCTGTATACGCCTCTTGTTTATGGGGTGGAATTGGATAATGAATTAAGGTTTGTATTGCTTTAGCATTCATATACTTTTGTAATTCATCTCTTTTTGTGGTTCTGATAACGAACAAATGCCAAACATGCCCTTCTTCATTTATAACCTTTGGCAAAATAATATCAGGATGTTTTATGTTATTTAAGTAATAGTTAGCTACTCGCCTTCTTCCTTCAATGTCATTTTGGATATATTTTAACTTCACATTTAAAAAAGCCGCTTGTATTTCGTCTAATCTAGAGTTTAAACCTTGATAGATATTCTCGTACTTTTTATGAGAACCATAATTACGCAGTGCTGAAATTGTTTTTGACAATGTTTCATCATTAGTTGTCACAGCACCTGCATCTCCTAAAGCCCCTAAATTTTTACCGGGGTAAAAACTATGGCCGGCAGCGTCACCTATTGAACCCGATACTTTTCCGTTCCAACTAGCGCCATGTGATTGTGCGCCATCTTCCACTAATTTTAGATTGTTTTTTTTACAAATATCCAATAATTGTTGGTCAATAGCTATTTGTCCATATAAATGAACAGTTAAAATGGCTTTTGTCCTATCTGTAATAGCAGCCTCGATATTTGAACTAGCTAAATTATAAGTAGCAAAGTTTGGCTCCACAAAAACAGGAATTAAATCATTGTCTGAAATTGCCAATACAGAAGCAATGTATGTATTTGCAGGTACAATAACTTCATCACCCTTTTGCATTACACCCATTTTTATATAGGCTTTAAAGATTAGACGTAAAGCATCTAAACCATTGGCAACACCTAAAGCATATTTTACACCGCAAAATGATGCATAATTTTGCTCAAAACCCTCGAGTTCTTTCCCCATTAGATACCTTCCAGAATCTATGACACGATTGGCAGCCTCTTTGAGTTCTTGCTCATATTGAGCATTTATTTTTTGTAAGTCTAAAAATTTAATCATTTTTGCTTAATTCACTATTTATTAATGCATATTGCTTCCCAGTTGATTTACTAATTAAATTCAAATCTAGTAATTCACCATTATTTGTAATAAAACCTACTTTTTTTGCAGGATTTCCAACCCAAACTTCATTCCTATTAATATTCTTAGTCACTACAGATCCTGCTCCTATTAAGGCATATTCTCCAATTTCGTTTCCAGCAATGATTGTTGCATTTGCCCCAATAGACGCTCCTTTTTTCACAATTGTTTTTTCAAAGGAAGCTGGATATTGCTTTGATCTTGGAATCAAATCATTTGTAAAAGTTACATTTGGTCCAATAAAAACATTATCTTCTAAGGTTACTCCGTCCCAAATTTGAACTCCAGGTTTAACTGTTACATTATTTCCTATGTGAACGTCATTTTCAATAAAGACGTGTGCATTAATATTACAATTTTCTCCCAGAACTGCATCTTTAAGAATTACTACAAACTGCCAGATGGTAGTTCCTTTTCCAATGCTTTTTGTTTGAACTTCTGCTGTAGGGTGAATCATTGATTTACTATATTTTTAAACTCACTATAATCTCTTATATAATCTTTTTCATCATATTCATGTGATGCTAAAACCAAACTAATTGAACCAGAAGAAAAATCATCTAATTCACGCCAAAGACCTGGCACAATATGTAGTGCTAAATTTGGTCTATTTAATGTCACTCTTTTTCTGTTTTTACCATCATCTAAAATCACATCAAAACTACCGCTAGCTGCAATTATAAATTGTTCTAATTCGTAGTGTGCATGTCCTCCTCTTGTTTCTCCTCCAGGAACATCATACAAATAATAGATTCTTTTCACCTCAAAAGGAATATTATTTCCATTTTCTACCACTGTAATATTACCTGCTTCATTGTGAATTTTAGAAACATCAATTACTGAACAATCATGTACTGTATTATTTTTTAACCCCATCTATAATTGTTTTGAATTCTTCATAATCTCTAATATAATCATTGTGATCATAAGATATCGATGATACTATTAGGGCCAATGAATTGGTAGAAAAATTTTCTAATCTTCTCCATAATAGATTTGGTATATATACCCCATTATAAGATCTATTTAAGCTATACTTCTCCTCTATATTTCCATCATTCAATACAAGGTCAAAACTACCCGATAACGCTATAATGAATTCATGCGATTTTTTAAAAGCATGACTTCCTCTTTGTTCACCACCTGGTACATCGTAGATCCAATAGGTTCTTTTGATATCAAAAGGTATTTGATTGCTGTTTTCAAAAAAACTTAAATTACCTCGTTTATCTATAATTTTTGGTAACTGTATTATTTTAACACCTTCCATCTTATTGTACTGTTTTTTTAATATAGGCACCATACCCACTTTTCCCATATTTATCTGCAGCCAATAGCGCTTGTTCTTTATTGATAAAACCATGCAAATAGGCGATTTCTTCTAAACAAGCTATTTTTTTATCGGTTCGCTTTTCAATCACGCGTACAAATTCAGTAGCAGAATCCATTGCATCCACCGTTCCCGTATCCAACCATGCCATTCCACGGGTCATAATACCCACTTCCAATTCTTCCAAATCCAGATACATTTGATTCAATGTGGTAATTTCTTTTTCTCCTCTTTCAGAGGGTTTTACTTCTTTTGCAAATTCCACAACCCTATTGTCATAAAAATACAATCCCGGAACGGCATAATTTGATTTTGCAACTACTGGTTTCTCCTCTAAACTAACCACCTTATTATCTTCATTAAACTCAACTACACCATATCGCTCTGGATCATTCACAGGATAAGCAAACACGGCTGCTCCATTAATATTCGTTTTACCGCGGAGTAACATTCCAAAGCCACTTCCATAAAAAATATTATCACCTAGTATTAAAGCTACTTTGTCTTTTCCTATAAAATCTTCTCCAATAATAAAAGCTTCCGCTAATCCGTTTGGTTCTGGTTGTATGGCATATTCAAATCTACAACCAACCTGTGAACCATCTCCTAATAATTTTATAAAAGCTGCATGGTCGTTAGGTGTGGTAATAATTAATATTTCTCTAATACCCGCTAACATTAATACCGACAATGGATAATAAATCATGGGCTTATCATAAACAGGCAATAATTGCTTACTTACTGCGATTGTTAATGGAAATAATCGTGATCCTGTGCCTCCTGCTAGTATAATTCCTTTCATAGTCCTATCTTATTTATATTGATTGCTATAATATTTTTCATACGCACCACTTACAATGCGCTCCATCCATTCTTGATTCTCTAAATACCAGTCAATTGTGCTCGACAAACCTTCTTCAAAAGTAACTGATGGTTTCCAACCTAATTCCTTATTGATTTTTGTTGCATCAATAGCATAACGTAAATCATGACCAGGTCTGTCTTTCACATACGTAATTAATTTTTCACTTTCACCTTGCTGCCTTCCTAATTTTTGATCCATCTGTTTACATAACAATTGAATCAAATCAATATTTTTCCATTCATTCCCCCCCCCAATATTATAGGTTTCTTCATTTTTTCCTTTGTGAAATATCAAATCAATAGCAATGGCATGGTCTTCTACGTACAACCAATCTCGCGTATATTTTCCATCACCATATACTGGTAAGGCTTTATTGTTAATAATATTGTTAATAAATAAAGGAATTAATTTTTCTGGAAATTGATTAGCTCCATAATTATTAGAACAGTTAGAAATCACATATGGCACCCCATAAGTCTCACCATAAGCTCTTACAAAATGATCTGAACACGCCTTAGATGCAGAATATGGAGAATTGGGATCATACGAGGTGGTTTCGGTAAACAACCCTGTTTCTCCCAGGGAACCATAAACCTCATCGGTACTTATATGGTAAAACAATTTACCTTGCCAATTGTGTTGCCAAATATTTTTAAAAGCATTTAGCAATATCATGGTTCCTAAAATATTTGTTTTAGCAAATGCCAACGGATCTGTGATTGATCTATCAACATGTGACTCTGCTGCTAAATGAATAACACTATCAAATTTACACTCTTTAAATAAGTCATTTATAAAATTTTCATCCGTAATATCTCCCTTTACAAAAGTATAATTAAGGTTATTTTCTATCGCTGTTAAATTCTCTAAATTTCCCGCATAGGTAAGTGAATCTAAATTATAAATTTCATATTCAGGATACTTATTTACAAAAAAACTTATCACATGAGATCCTATAAAACCTGCTCCTCCTGTAATTAAAATTCTTTTACTCATCTCTTTCTTTTTTTATAAAGCGAAATCTCTTAATTCCTCATTTAATACATTTTTCACGTCGTATACCAGCGATGTATTTTTCCTTAATCCTTGGTAGTTAATTGATGAAAACTCTTTATGAGCTACCGTTAACACAATTGCATCGAATTTATTAACAGGTAATTCTCTTACCGATTGAATACCATACTCCCGCATAACTTCTTGTTGGTTTGCCCAAGGATCATAAATAGTAATATCTGTGCCATATTCCTTTAGTGCAGAAATTACATCCACCACTTTGGTATTCCTTACATCCGGACAATTTTCTTTAAAAGTAATTCCTAAAACAAGAATATTTGCGCCTTTAATTTTTATATCTTTTTGTATCATGGATTTTATAACTTCCGAAGCTACATAAGCACCCATCCCATCATTGAGCCTTCTACCTGCCAGAATGATTTCAGGATGATATCCATATTCTTGTGCCTTTTGAGCTAAATAATAAGGATCTACTCCTATACAATGACCGCCCACCAAACCTGGCCTGAACGGTAAAAAATTCCATTTAGTTCCTGCTGCTTCTAAAACATCATGGGTATTAATTCCCATCAAATTAAAAATCTTTGCCAACTCATTTACAAAAGCAATATTGATATCTCTTTGCGAGTTTTCAATCACTTTAGAAGCTTCTGCTACCTTAATTGTAGGTGCCAAATGTGTCCCAGCAATGATAACTGACTTATATAAGTTATTAACTTTATTTCCAATTTCTGGAGTTGATCCAGAAGTTACTTTTAATATTTTCTCTACCGTATGTTCTTTATCTCCTGGATTAATCCTTTCAGGAGAATACCCCGCATAAAAATCTTTATTAAATTTTAATCCAGACACTCTCTCTAAAACAGGTATGCATTCTTCTTCCGTTGCTCCCGGATATACGGTTGATTCATAGATTACTATGTCTCCTTTTTTCAAAACAGCCCCTACTGTTTCACTGGCTTTTACTAAGGGTGTTAAAACAGGTCTATTATTTTTATCAACTGGCGTTGGAACCGTAATAATATAATAATTACAATCTTCGATATCATGCAACATAGTAGAGCAGAATAGTCCGTTTTTATCAGAAGATTGATGAACAAGCACGGCTTCAAGAGTTTCATTATCTACTTCTAATGTTGAATCCGTACCAGACATTAATTCTGCCACCCTTCCTGTATTAATATCGAATCCAACAACAGAATATTTTGTTGCAAAAAGTCTTGCCAATGGCAAACCAACATACCCCAAGCCAATGATTGCTATTTTATCTTTCTTCATTTTTATAAGTTTTTCCAATACCAATTTATGGCTTCTTTTAATCCCTTTTGCAAAGAAAATTGTGGATTATAGTTTAATAATTCCTTTGCTTTGTTAATACTCGCATGAGAATGCGGAATATCGCCTTGTCTATTTGGTCCATAAACAATTTGAACGTCTTTTATTTTAGGATTAAATTCTGACAGAAACTCTTTTAAATATCCCATTAAATCATTTAAGGTATTTCGATCTCCATAAGCAACATTATAAACGGTGTTTACGGCGTCTTTATCGGCCACTAGGCTTAATAAATTTGCTTGTATCACGTTATCTATATAGGTGAAATCTCTTGAATAATTTCCATCACCATTGATTAGTGGCGATTCTAAATTCATCAATTGACTTACAAATTTTGGTATTACTGCTGCGTAAGCTCCGTTGGGATCTTGTTTTCGTCCAAAAACATTAAAATAACGCAAGCCTATGGTTTCTAATCCGTATGTATTAGAAAAAATATCCGCATATAATTCGTTTACATATTTTGTAATAGCATAAGGTGATAATGGTTTCCCTATTACGTCTTCAACTTTTGGTAAAGATTCCGAGTCTCCATATGTTGAAGAACTCGCAGCAAATACAAATCTTTTTACATTATTATCTCTTGAGGCTACCAACATATTTAAAAACCCGCTTACATTAACTTCATTAGAAGTAATTGGATCTTTAATAGATCTTGGCACAGAACCTAAAGCTGCTTGATGAAGAACAAAATCAACTCCATTTGTAGCTTTCTTACAATCTTCTAAATTTCTAATATCTCCCTCAATTAATGTGAAGTTTTTGTTATGAATACATTCAGCTAGATTTTCTCTTTTTCCAGTAGCAAAATTATCTAAGCAAACAACCTCGTTATTCATATCCAATAAAGCCTTACAAAGATTAGACCCTATAAATCCTGCACCTCCAGTGACTACTATTTTTTTTCCAGTTAAATCTATATTCATTAAAAATTTATTTAATTATTTAAAGACAGCGAACTTACAAAGTTTGATGTCTTTAATTTTGGTTTATGCTATAATATTTTTTTTCAACACCTTTCTATTTCGTAACGCCATCTGCAATTCCCATAGATTGTTATTCTATCGAACACTCCAAAATCCAATACTTTATTACAGCTATTTACAAATTTCTGCATATGCATCTTTTCATCCCGAACTCAACGCCAATCGCTTCGCTATTTATAAACTATCTCGCATTGTTTCACAAACACTAAATAATTTAAGTTCCTATCCTCACCACCTTTTAAGTGTTGATTTTTAGACGTCTCTTTTACTCCGCTTGTTTTAATATTTTATGCCCCGCTTTTAACATGGTCACCTCTCTTTTCATTAGCTGAACATCACTTTTCATCATGTCTTTTACTAGAGAAGCCAAATCATGTTCTGGTACCCATCCTAACTTTTCTTTTGCTTTGGTGGGATCTCCAATGAGTAAATCTACTTCGGTGGGGCGGAAATAAGAGGGGTCTACAGATAACACTTCTTTACCAATTTTTGGTTGTTCGTTATTCGTAGTTCGCTGAC
>Ga0307488_10001365_pt1 | contig 20378 bp, 17 predicted proteins | sample SB02metaG_FD_202248 | JGI IMG/M metagenome (GOLD analysis project Ga0307488, IMG submission 202248) | Sea-ice brine microbial communities from Beaufort Sea near Barrow, Alaska, United States - SB 0.2 | ecosystem: Environmental > Aquatic > Marine > Coastal | place: USA: Alaska | collected... | reverse complement strand
ATATAGTAACCAATCATTAAATTTATTGGCAACATCATCTCTTGCATTTAATCCGTCTACCCAATTTGAAAAGAAATATTGCCAGCGTGATTCTATAAATACATCTGAATATTCTCCAAGTTTTTTTCGAGTTCCGATTCCTGCAGTTAATGACCCAGTAATTCCTTTTGTATCTCTTGTTGCTTGAGAACTTGCCCATTTTGGGAATAGAAGATCATAATTGTTTTCCCAATCACCATCACCATACCTTGTTTCAACAGTAGGGTCGTAAAGATTTACCATAAATCCTAAACTTAGGTAAGGAGACCATTTCAATGTTAAATCTCTTCTAGATCCAAAATCATTAATATCAATAAAGTGAAACTCTAGTTGTGATCCAATATTCCAGAGTTTAGCCTCACCATGCATTGCTTGTAATTTTTCACCATTTTCACCTTCGGTAAGATCGACCCATTTCCCAAAGTGCTCTAACTTTGCTTTATGATAAGAAATCTCAGAGCGAATTCTAAAGTGCTCTTTCCAATAATTTGCATCCTGATCCCAGCGATAACGATAATCGGTAAAAGTTAAATAATGTATAATTCCAAATCCTTGACCTACATTTCCTCCGACATTACTTTTAAATGAATAACGTTGACCATAATCGGTAGTAAAACTTGAAGATCCTATCATCACACCAATCTCATGTGTTTTATTACCACTATCTCGTTGGGCATATGTAGATATCACACATAAAAGCGCGAAAATAATTGGGGGAAATATTTTCATTTTGTGTTAAATTTTTTTTCTGATTTTCAAATGTAACAAAAAACAAGCTACCATAAATTATAAGTTTATATTATTTGAGAGTAAAATTTTCATTTAAAGCCCAATTTGCTCTCACTTCAAATAATTCAAAATGGTATTCTGTCTTCTCAGGTTTCACTTTTTTCAAGTAACTTCCTGTATCCCATTTTTGATTTTCGTTAGTATCATAAATTATTCTTACTTGATAATTATTCGGGGATAAATTTTCAAACTTCACTTTTCTTTTTTCTGTTACATAGACACTTTCTATTAGTTTAGATTTATCATCTGTCAATTCAACTATTATAGGATAATTCTGAATACTTTCTAATGAAAGATTGATAATTCCATAATCTTCAGGGTGCTTCGTCGTAAATGAATATTTTAATGTATCATTGACATTTCCAAATAAATCTTCAATTGCACTAGGCAAAAAGGTAACGTTATATTTGTTTTTATATTCTTTTTCAAAATTGAGATTCATACTTAATTTCGAAGTGTTAATCTCAGGAGTGAAACTTACGTTAGTAGAATCTTTATCTATAAAAATAATTTTAGTCTTATCAATTTTAGCAATAGGAATATTTGATTCAACAGAAAAGAGATTTCTTAAACTTAAAACACCTTTTACAGGGCTAGAAATTAGTAAAGAATCTATTTCTTTAGAAGGTAATTTTATAACTACTTTTTCTTTAAAATCTAGATTTGAAATTTCAAATTCTAGCGAGTCTTTTTCAATAGGAGAATACCAGTAACTGATAGAATCCAATTCTTTATCAAAGATAATTTCAGATTTAAAATCTTGAGGAATGTCAGAGAGTATATCAATTTTAATATTTTCTCCATTTCCTTGATATCCAAAATAAATATGCCCTTTTTTTACCTGTGAAGGTCGCGTAAATTTAAATTCAGGTTCTTCTTTGAAAAGATTAAAATCATAGGCACTATCCGTAGGAAGAGTAATAAAGTCTTCTAGGAAAGCAATTTTTTCTTGTTGAGGGTCGAACTGGTAGTTGCTGTTTTTATCATCGATTGCGACCATTAAAAATTTCCCTGATTTAACATGGGATATTTCATAGATAATAGTATCGAGTGTATTCGTAATATAATCAGGACGTTGATTATATATTATTGAATCGTTGAATTCTTCAGTGACTTCATACAACAGCACTGATATATTTTCATCAGTGGTGTTCTTAAATGCATCTTTAATTTTTCCGACTACTTTCAAGGAATCAATATAATCACCCGTAGAAATAACATATTTAAACCTTTTTAAGGGAATGTTTTCATTATTGTCTTCTATACTATTTCCAAAATTGAATGTGTAAGTTGTATTTTCTTTTAAGGTGTCTAAAATCTTTATGGAAATAAATTTACTTACTGTTCCTACAGGATTAATTATTGGCTTGTGTTTCATGGGAGGTGAAATAACCAATTGTTTATTCACATCTTTTAATTTAATATATTCATCAAAATTCAATCGAATTTTTTTGTCCTTGAAATTTGTTGTTAAATGATCTGGTTGTGCGGTAATTAAAATAGGTGCTGTGCTGTCTTTTTCGCCACCAGTAGGCCGCCCTCTTCTCGCGCAACTATCTAGGAGTAATAGTAGAACTAATCCAGTCAAAATAAATAAAAACCGAAATTTCATCAAAAATTAATTTTCACAAAGAAACAATATTTTTTTATTATAGAACGCTTTAAAAATCTAGATATTTTATTCTCTGAAAGCAATAACAGCAATACTTATTTTACAATTTTCGCTTTTTAAGATTTCTTGAGCACACATTTCCAAAGTAGCTCCAGTAGTTGTAATGTCATCAATTAAAAGTATATGCTTGTCTTTAAAAAAGGAAGTATCTTTTACTTTAAACAATTCATTGTTTTTATTCCACCTTTCAATTCGCCCTTTTATACTCTGATTTTTAGTAACTTCAGTTTTAATTAATTCATTTTCTATAAATGGAATATTAGTATGACTAGATATTGCTTGACCAAATTTTGTTAATTGATTATAACCCCTCTTTTTTAATTTTAGAGGATGTAAAGACACAGGAATAATATAGTCAACAGTCTTAAATCGTTCACTTTCCATCATTTCATTTCCTAGCCAATCACCGAAGAAAGTTCCCAATTCTTGATGTCCTTTATATTTAAGTTCATGAATGAGCGTTTGGATTTTTCCTTTTTTGTGAAAAAAGAATAAGGAAGTTGCCTCTTCTAAAGGGATTCTTCCATAAAATTTCTTTTCAAGTAAATTTTTTTCAACATTAGTGTAACAAGTTTCCGGGAAATCATGTCTACAGAGTGTGCATATTGTTATTTCATTATGCGTGAGTTGCAGTTTACAACTTAAACATACTTTAGGGAAAAATAAATAAAATATATCTTTAAATATTTGCATCTTTGTCATAATTAATGGTAGCAAGTTAAAAAAAGATACTAAACTTGAAAAAATTAATTGGATAGATGGGAAAAAAAATAACGTTTTTTAAAGAAGCAGTTAAGAGTATGAAAACTTCAGGCTCGTTTGTTCCAAGTTCGAAATATCTAGTGAGAAGGATTCTTAAAAATGTTGATTTTAAAAAAAGTACTGTTATTGTGGAATATGGTCCTGGAAATGGTATTATTACTAAAGAAATCTTGAAACGCCTAAATCCTAATGCTATCTTATTATCATTTGAAATTAATGATGCCTTTTATAACAACCTTAAAAAAATTGATAATAAACAATTAGTGGCGCTTAAAGTTTCCGCTGAAGACATGCAGGAAGAATTAGAAAAATTAGGCTTTAAAAAGATAGACACTGTAATTTCAAGTTTACCATTGAGTATCTTACCAAAAGAGTTAGCAAAGGATATTATTAAGAAATCTCATAACACTTTAAAGGACAAAGGACAATTTGTTCAATTTCAATACAGCGTTAAGTTTTTAAAGCAATTCAAGTCTATATTTAAAAATAAAGTTGAATTAGAATTCGAACCTCTCAATTTTCCGCCAGCATTTGTATATATTTGCGAAAAATAAAACACCTTCTTAGTGTAATTAACATGAAAACAGGACATTAAGAAGATATATAAAACTAAAAACACTAACTTAACTAACAGAACAATGAATAAAAACTCAACGAACAAAGGAATTATTATTATTCTAGCATTGCTATTACTTGGTACAATTGGCTATTTATTTATGACCAACAATAAATTGAAAGAATCAAATACGTTTCTAGAAGAACAAAAAACGGAAATTCAGACTGATCTTAACGGAATGATTGCAAAATATGATGAAGAAATTATTAAAAACACATCTTTATCTGGTGAATTGAAGTTTGAACGAGAAGAAATTGTGCAGTTCAGAGATTCAATTAAAAACTTAAAACAGACAAATTGGAGTCTGATAAGACGTTATAAAAATAAAATTAAAGAACTAGAAAATTCGTATCAAGAATTATTTATTTTGTCAGAAAACTTGAAAGTTGATAATCAAAATTTGACACAAAAAATTGATAGTGTACAAGTATTTTCTAAGGGGCAAAAAGTGATTTTAGATTCTATAAGTGTTCAAAATACAGGGTTGACAGAAAAAGTCGCAATAGCTTCTATTCTTCAAGTAAATTCCATCAAGGCGATATCAATGCGTAAACGTAATAATGGGAATTTAGTTGAAACTATAAGGGCGAGTAAAACGGATGCTTTAAGAATAAGTTTTATAATAGCAGAAAATCTATTGGCTGAAGCAGGAGGTGAAAATGTCGTAATTCAAGTTTTAAATCCAGACGGAGAAGTTGTTAAGAGTATAGGTTCAACAACTTTAACTGATAATGTTACTGTTATAGATTATACCGAAGAGACTACTGTTGATTATATCAAAGAAAATCTTGATGTTATTCTTATTGTTGATACAGACAGAAAGCAAATGAAAAAAGGTATTCATACAGTAAATGTATACTTAGCAGGAAGATGGGTTGGCGCTTCCAAAGTTACTTTGCGATAAAATATCTTTAAAATAAAATATAAAAGTGGAGGTTCTTATAAAGAGTCTCCATTTTTTTTATTTACAAGCATTGTAATGTTAAAACCTTTACTATTTTTGCACCATGGCAAAACAAGAAGATAAATTTAAAAATGTTATTTCACACGCTAAGGAATATGGATACATTTTCCAGAGTAGTGAGATCTATGATGGATTGAGTGCAGTATACGATTACGCACAGAATGGAGTAGAACTTAAAAAAAATATTAGAGAGTATTGGTGGAAAGCAATGGTTCAAATGAACGAAAATATTGTAGGATTAGATTCGTCTATTTTAATGCACCCTACAACATGGAAAGCATCAGGACATGTCGATGCCTTTAACGACCCGTTAATTGACAACAAAGATTCTAAAAAACGATATAGAGCAGATGTTTTAATCGAAGACTATTGCGCTAAGATTGAAGTAAAAATCGAAAAAGAAGTTAAGAAGGCTGAAAAGCGTTTTGGCGAGGCTTTCAATAAAGAAGAATTTATTTCTACCAATGGTAGAGTTGTCGGTTATCAAGAAAAGATTAAGACCATTCTTTCAAGAATGGGAAAATCATTGGAAAACGAAGATTTGGCTGATGTAAAAGCATTGATTGAAGAACTTGAAATTGCAGATCCATTATCAGGAAGTAAAAACTGGACAGATGTCAAGCAATTTAACTTGATGTTTGGGACAAAATTAGGTGCATCTGCAGAATCTGCGATGGACTTGTATTTACGTCCTGAAACTGCTCAAGGAATATTTGTCAATTTTTTAAATGTTCAGAAATCTGGTCGTATGAAGATTCCTTTTGGAATTGCTCAGACAGGAAAAGCATTTAGAAATGAGATTGTTGCAAGACAATTCATCTTTAGAATGAGAGAATTTGAACAAATGGAAATGCAATTCTTTATTAAGCCTGGAACTCAAGCGGATTGGTATAAGCATTGGAAAGAGACTCGTATGAAGTGGCATTTATCTTTGGGAGTGGGAGCAGATAATTACCGATTTCACGATCATGAAAAATTAGCGCATTATGCAGATGCAGCCACAGATATTGAATTTAAGTTTCCGTTTGGATTTAAAGAATTGGAAGGAATACATTCAAGAACAGATTTTGATTTAAAAGCACACGAAGAATTTTCAGGAAAGAAATTACAGTATTTCGATCATGAAGAGAATAAGAGTTATGTACCCTATGTTTTAGAAACATCTATCGGTCTTGATAGAATGTTTTTAGCCATTTTTTCTAATGCTTTACAAGAAGAGACTTTAGAGAACGGAACGACAAGAACAGTCTTGAAATTGCCAGCAGTTTTAGCACCGACTAAAGCGGCGATTTTGCCACTGGTAAAGAAAGATGGGTTGCCAGAAGTTGCAAGAAAAATCATGGAAGAGTTGAAGTGGGATTTCAATATCGCTTATGATGAAAAGGACGCAGTAGGAAGGCGTTATAGAAGGCAAGATGCCAATGGCACGCCTTTCTGTATAACAGTCGATCACGACACACTAGAAGACGACTCTGTAACGATACGAACCAGAGATACAATGGAACAAACTCGTGTGAAAATTTCTGAGTTGAAAGATATAATAGCACAAGAGGTTTCTATGAAAACTTGGTTGATGAAAATGTAAAATATCATTCTTGAGAAGGTAAGAATTTTATAAAAAACTAAAAACCTCCAAGAACTTCTTGGAGGTTTTTTTAGCACTTATTTTTTCAAAACTTAAAATCGATATCCAATCGAAGCTCCTAATCGTGGAATAACTTCGGTTGCGACATTATCATTTGAAGATGTAATTTGTTCACCGATGCCTCCATAAAACTCTAAAGCAAGACCTCTTTTACTTACAAATTTCCACCCCAATGCAAATCCCAATGCTATATCATTGGAAGATTGTTTAGATGTAGCACCAATGATATCTATATCATTTTCAGTATGACTATACATGGTTAAGCCTTCTACAAAAAAACCTGCAGCATATTTTTTAGAAAAATAACGACGATAAAACCCTGTAAAAACATATCGTTCATTATAGGAAATAATATTCCGATCATCATAAGAATTTAATGCAAAACGAGCTGCTATACCTGCTGAAGATTCAGAATTTATTAAATATTCATATGAGCCTTCAAGATGTTTAAAAATAAGAAGATTAAATGCATTTATTTTCACCTCATGATGGTTTTCCTTTTCTTCTTGAGCGTAGGTTGATAAACTAACAATTGATATAATTGTAATCAATATAATTTTTTTCATAAAAAATATTTAGGGTTAATTAAGAGATGCAAGGGTTTGTTTATAGTTCCTTTTTTTTTGAATTAAAGTGATCTTTACACAATTTTTCAACTATTAAAACCTGTATCCGAGAGAAATTCCTCCTCGACTTACTATTTCAATATCACTATTGCCAAATAAATCTCTTCCGATTCCTGCGTATATCTCCGCAACAAATCCTCGTTTACTCACAATCTTGGTTCCAACAGAAACTCCTACTGCAAAATCAGTGTATGTTTCTTCATTGTATGTGCCACTTCCGCCATTATTTGGAGTGTAAAATTCATCCTTTCCAGAATGTACCATTCCGAATCCTTCCACGAAAAAACCTTGTGCGTACTTTTTGCCAAAAAAATGACGGTAGTATGGAGTTAATGAGAAAGTTCGATACTCATCCAAACTAATATCGTCGTCATTATCTAGAGCGAACAATAACCCAACTCCAACGGAAGATTCTTCATTTAAAATCTTTTCATAACCCACATCTAGCCATTTAAAAATAACAAGATTGGTAACATTGATTTTTAATTCATTGTCTCCAAGTGTATTTTCAGGAAGGTCTTCTTGCTGAGCAGAAATTGACAAACTCGCAATCGATAAAATTGCAGCAAACATAATTTTTTTCATAAAGGATTCTTTTTAGTTATAAGAATAGATGTAAAATATAATTTTTAGTTGCGTTGCAAGTAACAATAATTATGCCTAAAAATTGGCGCGTAACTGAATAGTTCCTGTATGTACAGTTCTCGAAGCTTCACTTTTCCTTCCTAAATAGTTGAAATTCAGATCAAGATATTGGGTCAGTTTCTGTTGCCATAGTAAACTCCAGGTGAAATTATCTCCATTTTGTAAGCCTTCGAGAATTTGGTAAGCAACTGGAGAATTTTGATTTCCTATAAAATCATTGATAAAAAAGTTAAATTCGGATTGTAATGTAAAGTTCTTTTTATTGCTTGTGCGATAGGAAGCACCCATCTTATGGGAAGTCAAAGATTCTAAATTCCCAATTTTGTTTTCTTTGGTTTTATATTCATATAAGATATTTAAGGACGAATGATCGTTGTATAAATAAGATATTTTTGGATTGAAAGAAGTGTTCTCTAGTTGGTAATTTCTGCTGATAAAATTCTCCGAAGAATTAGAGTTTTTACCAAGACTTGAACTGATATCAAGCAACCAAGAGTCACCTATTTTATGAGTAAACAGCAATTGATGTAATTTCAATTTACTTTCAAGGTTGTCAATAGCTAAACTTGATTTATTTCGTGCATCGATATAGTTATAAGTAGTAGAATATCGTTGTTTTCCTCGATTTAAATATACGCTGTTTTTGAGATTGTAATTTAATGCCAATACATCATCGCTATTTATGTCAAATGGATTTAAATTAAAAGAATCGTTATTCCTCGTTTGTTTATTATCAACTAGTAGATAGGATTGGTTCTGAAAGTGCGAAAGTGCTTTTTTAAACCCTTTTTGATTGCTCCACTGATTAAAATTAAAAAGCAGTGACTGACTGAATTTCGTCTGATGTGTCTGTATGTAATTAAGTGTAGGTAAAGCTACTCTTAAATAGGTCGCCTCATCTTGAAATTGAGCAATTTCAAACTCATTTAACTCTTGAATTCCATTATTATTATAATCATTCCACGTATAGAACCCTTGACCAGCTTCCACTTCAATATAGGAGAATTCTTGTTGCGGTAAGCTTCCTGAAACAGTTTCATAAACACTGTTTAAACTTATAAATTTTCGAAATAATTGTTGGTTGTAAATAATTCTAGAATTAAGAGATTTTGTGTTTTCAAAATCTACATTTTCTACGGTTCTGTAATTCGCGTAAACAGATAACTTAGTGTTATCACTTTTTATCAATTGCGAATTCATAAAATATGTTTTGGATTTACTTACTTGCTCAAGAGCATTGGATTTTACACTATCATTGACTCTAAAATTTGCTCCAATCTCTACAAATATTTTTGTGGAATCTCCTATTCCAATAAAAGGTTCATATTCGTTAAATTTTTGACTTAAAGGAGAAAGTGTCTGATTAGAAATAGTTTCTCTAGTATTATTTTCTGCATTTACTTTTAACCCAACCCAACTTTTCTCAAAATTATATTCAGAGACAGTATATAGTCTTTTAAAATTATTTTTTTCATCCAATGATTTGCTATTCAATAGACTGCTGATGACATCAATTTTCAGTTTGTCATATTTTAGATTGGCAGTTACACTATGTCGGTTTCCTTCAAATGAGTCGCTGAAATTTAGCCGTTCGTAATTGTAAATTAAAGTTCCATTTCCTTCATTAGAATAGATAAAAGAAGTATTGAACAATTGTTGGTTTCCTGAAGGGTTAAGAATGTTCCAGTCTCTATTAAACTCAATATTTCTAAAGCGTTGGATCGTTTTAAAACCATTGGTAATTGATTCAAAATTCACGTTACTTTTTAAATCCCATTTCTTATCAATGATGCGTTGTTCCCATCCGATCTTGGTAGCAAGGCCATCATTCTGTTCATTATCAATGGTTGAGAAGAGGTTTTGGTCGTTTTGACTAAATGCTATTTCAGCATTAATCGTAGTTTTTTCAGATGGGTTGTACGAAGCATTTACAAGTGCCAATTGCAATTTAGTCGGTGCAACCAATTGAATTGTAGGGTTGTAGTTCCCTAAATTTACACCTACATATTCATAAATTTTTCCAATAGCAATCGTACTTCCGAGTATATAATCACCTAGATTTTCTCCGGCATTGGAGAATCGGACATTGTATAATTCATCATTTTGATCATTTGAAAAAACATAAACTTCATTCATCCCTATGAATTCTTTGCGATATTGAATTTTGCTTTCTGAATACGTATCTAAAACAGCACTTGGAGAGACCATTTTCGAAATGTCATTTCCCGCAAGGGACAATAATTGTTTCTGACTATCTGATAAATCTTGCTGTAGAGATTGATTTTTAATATCATTTTCAATATAAAACGATCCACCTATTTTTAGTTTTTCACTTTCATATTGTGCTCCATTATGTGTAATAAATCGCGTATAATTACGGTCAGAATATTGAAAGTCTACTGAAATTCGCATATTGGCATTGATAGGGAAGGTAGGCGTGAAGGTTATTTCGGCAGTATTATAATCCATTACGTAATCCTTATTGCCACCTCTAGTAATTGCAAGACCATTTACATACACAGTTTCGCTACCTGATAAAATAATAATGTATTGTTCGTTATTTGGACCAAAAATACGGTAAGGACCTTGATTGTTTTCTTGTCCTATAAACTCATAATTAGTAAACTTTCCTTTCACCAATGCTCCAGATGCAAAAACCGAAGTTTTCGATTCATCAGAATGATCTATAATTCCATCAACCGATATTCCTGCAACTTGTTTCGTGAAATTCCCATAATAGGAATTGTCATTTTTTAAATCTACATCTCCTGCTTTTATACTCCATTTGTCACTGAATAATTCGATAAAAACACGATCAAATTCATTTAATTGTTGTGTGTATCCATTTTCTTGAAATGGAATGTTGGTATCAGTTATGGAGGCTCTTAATGTTACTTTTTCCGATAATTTCCCTGCAATCTGTAGGTCAAGTGTAGAATTTAAAACTGCATTTTGATTGTTTCCGATTGTCAATCCTCGACTAATACTTCCGACGGTATTCAGTCCGTCAAACGGCTTAAATAATGAGTTTTTTATACGTGAAGGAACTTTATACAATGTAGCGTTGTCGGTTGGATTTTCAACGATCAATTTCTTGTCAAATTTCGAATAGGTTTTCGTTAAAAAATCAGGATATGCATAATATTCAACTTCTATTCTTGGATATTTTTCTTTATCAATTACTAAGGTTGAGTTTCCAAAGTCTATCGAATATTCGATTGAATCAAGGACGGTTTTATTAGAATTAATTACTTTAAAATGAAAAGGATTGATACTGACTGAATCAATAAGAATTGAATCTTTTTCAACGGTAATTATTTTTGTTCGAAAGTTTTTAGAATCTGTCTGTCCATGCGCATAAAGCCCAAACAAAAAGATTCCTATCCATAAAACGTTCTTCATTTATGTAACAACGATTAAAAAACAAAAATAGTTTAAAATAGTTATTGATAGTTAAATTGAAAAATGAAGTTAAAATTATACTAAAAGGGCTAAGTAAGTAGGCGTACTAAAATAGTTCTTTATACTTTTGGAAATTGATATAATTAGCATGAAAAAAATACTTAAAAGAGTAGTGATAGGTTTAGTTTCAATAGTAGTGTTGTTGTTTGTGGTTGGATTTCTTTTTATCAATTTAAGCCCGCAATTTGGTGGGAAAACAACAAGTGAACAGGAACTTGAATTCGCTACTTCTGAAAACTATACCGAAGGAAAGTTTATCAATAAAGAGCCCATAAATATGGATATGAGTGCTGGAGATATGATGCGTGTTATGAGAAAGATGTTCAACTCTAGCTCAGGGACAAGACCAGTAAAAAACATTGAAGTCCAGAAAATTGATTCTGTTACTATTGCAGATTACAATTCTAAAACAAGATTAATTTGGTTTGGTCATTCAGCTTTTTTATTGCAAATGAATCATAAAAACATATTAATTGATCCAATGTTTGGAACTGTTCCTGCTCCACATCCTTGGTTAGGCGCGAAGAGATTTAGTAAAGAATTACCAATAGAAATCGAGAAACTACCACAGATCGATGCTGTGATAATTTCTCACGATCACTATGACCACTTGGACTATGAATCTATTCAGAGGTTAAAAGATAAAGTTGGAAAGTTTTTTGTTCCATTAGGTGTAGGTGCTCATTTGCAAGAATGGGGAATTGAAAAGGAAAGAATTGTAGAATTGAATTGGTGGGAAGAAGTTGCATTTGATGATTTGGTTTTTCGTAGTACTCCAGCACAGCATTTTTCTGGAAGAGGATTGAATGATAGAATGAAAACATTATGGAGTTCATGGATTATAGAATCAGAAGTAGAGAAGATTTTTTTCAGTGGAGATAGTGGATATGCATCACATTTTAAAGAAATAGGAGAGAAGTATGGTCCATTTGATTTTGCCATGATAGAATGTGGTCAATACAATGAATTATGGCCAGACGTTCATATGTTTCCTGAAGAAACGGCGCAAGCAGGACTTGATTTAAAGGCTAAAAAAATGATGCCAATTCATTGGGGAGCATTTAAGTTATCTACACATAGATGGACTGATCCAGTTGAGCGTGTATCCAAAAAAGCGGAAGAATTAAATATTGAATTAATTACTCCCAAAATAGGTGAGCCCATAGATCTAATAGAAACTCAATCAACTTTTTTAGAATGGTGGAAGGACTAATATATTTTTGAAAGTTTATTTATTCAAAAACGTTAGAGAGACAAAAATAGTTTAAAACCTCAGGGAATTCCATTGTCAAAATGTTTAATATATAGGCTATGATTTTTTTTTGTAGATTTATCGAAATGCTTTTTCCAATTTTAATTGGAATGAAATTTGATAATTTCTATTGACATTTTAAATTATCAAAACAATATAATTACACATAAAACATCATAAAACATCATAAAACATCATAAAAATTAATAATAATGAATTCACAAAAATATTACACCTTAATAGTTGTTTTACTCTTTCTGGGCCTTTCTAGTTGTACTTCGGCAATTTTAGAGGACGAAGATACAGGGCCAATAGCAACAACAATTAAATACAATGATGATGTGAAAAATATTATTTCAGCCAATTGTATTTCTTGTCATGGAGGATCCTCACCACAAGCAGGTCTTGACCTTTCTAGTTATGTGAATGTGAGATTTGCTGCTGAAAATGGAAATTTATTGAATCGAATTAATGATCAAGTAAACCCTATGCCTCAAAGTGGGATTTTACCTTCTTCTACTAGAGCAGTAATTGATCAATGGGTAGCAGATGGTTATTTAGAAAATTAAGAATCATGAAACATTTATAAAAGTTCACTAACACAAAAAATAATTTACTATGGTGAGTAAAAAAATAATTTTGAGTATTTTACTTGTTTCGTTTTGTACTTCTATGCAAGCGCAAAAGTATTTTACTAAAACTGGAATTACAAATTTTAAAGCATCTGTTGATGCTTTTGAACCTGTCGCAGCAACTAGTAATAGTACAACTGCAATTGTAAACATTGCCGATGGTAGTATTGCAGCATTATTATTTATGAAATCTTTTCATTTTGAGGTTGCCTTGATGGAAGAGCATTTCAATGAAAACTATATGGATTCTGATAAATTCCCAAAAGGAACATTTAGAGGTTACATAGTTGGTTTTAATTTTCCTGATTTATCAGAAACAGAAAAGGAATATACTATTAACGGAACATTAAATATAAGAGGAATTGATAAAGAAGTTGAGGCTATTGCCAAAATCAAATTGGTAAATGGTACTATTTCATTAATTTCTGACTTCAGTGTTACGCCTCAAGATTTTGAGATTAAGATTCCAAACATTGTTAGAAAAAAGATTTCCGAACAAATTAATATTACTTTAGAGTATGAGTTTATCGAAAAGAAATAAAGGAATTTTATTAGGATTAATTTTAATCATTATTGGAGGCTATTCAATGTATAAATATACATATAAGCCTCACAAAACAATAGATGATATAGAATTGAAGTTTTCTGGAGATGCAACGGATTTCTTAATTAAAATCAAAGAAAATAATGCTTTTTTTAATGATGCAGCAGTTCAAATAAAAGGAAAAGTTACTTCAATTGAAGTTCAAGGAATAAATTTAAATAACACTATATTTTGTCAAATGGATGAAACGACTTTTCTATCAGGATTAAAAGTTGGCCAAGAAGTTGAAATTAAAGGACGTATGATAGGATATGATGACTTATTAGAAGAAACCAAATTAGATAAAACAGTTATTATTAAATAAACATTATGAAGAAATATTTTCTAATTATTACAATTTTAAGTTTAAATGTTTTGTATGCTCAAGATGATTTATTAGAAGAGTTGGAGAACGAAGCTACTGAAGAAACATTTGAACAGCCTGCATTTAAAGCAATGAAAATAGGCAATTTACAATCTACTAAAGTTGCTGCTAAAGGAGATTTATACATGTATGTTTCGCATAGATTTGGAACTTTAAAAGATGGTATTAGTACATTTTTTGGTTTTGATAATGCCAATACTAAAATACAATTTGTCTATGGTGTTTTTGATGGAGTTCAGTTAGGAATAAGTAGAGAGTCCTTACGCAAAACCTATGCAGTATCTGCAAAGTTTAAATTAAAAGAGCAGAATGATAAATTTCCTATGAGTGTTGTTGGTTATACAACTGCTAATATCAATTCAGAAGTGAGCACAGATAGATATCCATATATAAAATTTGGAGACAGAGTGAGTTACGCTTCACAATTGCTAATTTCTAGACGAATTAATAATAAATTCTCTATAGAATTAGCACCTACTTTTGTGCGTCAAAATTTAGTTTACGAACCAGAACAGCAGCATAATCAATTTGCTTTAGGAGCAGGAGGAAGAATGAAAGTAAGTAAGCGCATGTCTATAAATTTAGATTATGTCTATAATTTTAGTAGATATAAAGAGTCTATTTATAACAATCCATTCACTATTGGATTAGATATTGAAACAGGCGGACACGTATTTCAATTATTATTTTCTAATGCACAATCAACGAATGAACCAGGGTTTATTAGTAATGCAGAAGGAGATTGGAGTGATGGAGATATATTCTTTGGATTTAATATTGTGAGGGTATTTTAAAACAGCGTTTGCTGCTTAACGCCACTTTCGTGTTCTAGCAACCATTTTTTACGCCATAAACCTCCAGCATATCCAGTTAAAGACCCATCAGATCCAATAACTCGATGGCACGGTACAATAATCCAAATAGGATTTTTACCATTTGCTGATGCTACTGCACGAATTGCTTTTACATCACCTAGTTTTTTCGATTGTTCTAGATAGGTTCTTGATTTTCCAAAGGAAATATTCAGTAATTCTGTCCATACCGATTTTTGAAAATCCGTTCCTTGTGGATTTAATTTTAGGTGGAATTCTTTCCGAGAATCATTAAAATATTCATCCAATTGCGTTACGCAATCTTGTAAACATTCAGGAATTGAAAACGTAGTAGATATCTCATCATCCAATACTGATACAGACATAATCCCATCGTTATTTCCAATAATTTTGGCTGTTCCGAGAGGTGTTTTATAATATGCAGTATGATTAGATTCCAAAAACGTCTTTTGAGTTTTGAGTAGTGATATTTGCGATTTCTTCAAATGATAAATCATAAATATCTACCAACTTGTCTATGACTTGTGTTATATAACTGCTCTCATTTCTTTTGCCACGATATGGAGTAGGAGCGAGATAAGGAGAGTCTGTTTCTAAAACAATATTCTCAATCGGAATTTCATTTAAGAATTTATCTATTTTACCATTTTTAAAAGTTACAACGCCTCCAATACCGAGTTTCATATTATAGGATATTGCACGATGTGCTTGTTCAATAGTTCCCGTAAAACAATGAAATATTCCAAAAAGACTGTCGTTTTTTTCGGTTTCTAAAATTTCAAATATCTCATCAAAAGCATCACGACAATGAATTATAATTGGTAATTTTTTTTCTTTTGCCCAACGTATTTGTGTTCGAAAAGCATCTTGCTGTTGCTTTAAAAAACTTTGATCCCAATATAAGTCAATTCCGATTTCTCCAATTGCATAAAAATCACGTGAGTCAATCATTTCTTTTACATTCGCCAACTCTTCTTCAACATTTTCTTTGACTGATGTAGGATGTAATCCCATCATTAAAAAAACATTTTCAGGATAGATTTTTTCTAGTTTTAACATCGAATCAGTATACGACGAATCTATAGCTGGAATGAAAAAACGATTGATTCCTGCATCTAATGCGCGTTGCATCATTTCTTCTTGATCTTCATCAAATTGAGAACTGTATAAATGCGTATGTGTATCGGTAATATTCATTGAGATTATTTACTTTTGGTAAAAATACTACTAAATGATAAGCCTTAAAAATATCCTTTCTAAAAAAGGGTATGTCAAAATAAAATTAACAAAAACCAAGACCAATCACTTTGAAGTAAAAGGAAAAATAAATGGTGTTAAAGGGCGATTTATTTTAGATACAGGCGCTTCAAATTCATGTGTAGGTTACGACATGACCGACAGGTTTAAATTAGTTGCTAAGGAGTCTAAAATTAAGGCAGCAGGAGCAGGAGCCTCTGAAATGGATGCGCATAAATCTTCAAAAAATAAATTGAAAATTGGTGATTGGAAATATGAGAATTTGAATTTAATCATATTTGATTTATCACATGTAAACATTGCGTTGAAAAATCATGGTGCTAAAACTGTCGAGGGAATTATTGGTGCAGATATTTTAAATATAGGCGAAGCAATTATAGATTATAAAAAGAAACGATTGTATTTAAAGAAGTTGGTTTACAAGTTTTAAAGGATAATATGAAATTTAGAAGGAAAATAAAAGTTCCGCTTGTCGTTTAGATCTGGATTGCTTTAATGAATTATATCGGTCGATAAGAGAAGTTTTTTTTAGAGTTAGGAAGCAAACTAAAATCATATCAAACAAAAAACCCAAAACAATTGTTTTGGGTTTTTAAAATTATAAGCCAAAATTTTTGGCTACATTTCTAATGCTTTTTTAGGATTGTTGCCCATCAGAAATTCTAAAGGGTTTTCTAATGCTTCTTTCACAGCAACTAAGAACCCTACAGATTCACGTCCATCAATAATTCTATGGTCATACGATAGAGCAACATACATTATTGGTTGTATTACGACTTGTCCATCAACAGCCATTGGTCTATTTACAATATTGTGCATTCCTAAAATTCCACTTTGAGGAGGGTTTAAGATTGGAGTCGATAGCATCGATCCAAAAACGCCACCATTAGTAATAGTAAAAGTTCCGCCAGTCATTTCATCAATCGTAATCTGTCCATCACGTGCACGAATTGCTAAACGCTTCACTTCACTTTCTACACCTCTAAAAGTTAATTTTTCAGCATTTCTAATTACAGGTACCATTAAACCTTTTGGTCCAGATACTGCAATTGAAATATCTTGAAAATCATGTTTGATTTGGAAATCTCCATCAATCATTGAGTTTACATCAGGATACATATTAAGAGCTCTTACAATAGCTATTGTAAAGAAACTCATAAATCCTAAACCAACACCATGCTTTGCTTTAAAATCTTCTTTATATTCTTTTCTAAGGTCAAATATCGGCTGCATGTTCACTTCGTTAAACGTCGTTAACATCGCAGTTTCATTTTTTACAGAAACTAAACGTTGAGCAACTTTTCTACGCAACATTGATAGTTTCTTACGCTCAGTTCCTCTTTCACCACCTTCAGGCAAGGTTCCCATAGAAGGGACTGCTTTTATAGCATCTTCTTTGGTAATTCTTCCATCTCTTCCAGTTCCAGAAATACCCTTACCATCCATTCCTTTTTCAGCCAATACTTTTTTAGCTGCAGGTGAAGCAGAACCAGTTGCATAGGTCGTAGATTCTACTGTTTTTGCAACTTCTTTTTTCTCTTCTTTTGGAGCGTTAGTTTTCTTTTCAGAAGATCCTTCAGGTTTTTTAGCGTCCATATCAATCAAGCATACCACTGCTCCGACAGCAACAGCATCACCTTCTTCCGCCTTAAAAGTGATAATTCCACTTTCTTCAGCAGGTAATTCTAAAGTCGCTTTGTCTGAATCTACTTCAGCAATTGCTTGATCTTTTTCTACATAATCACCGTCTTCAACCAACCAAGATGCAATTTCTACTTCTGTAATCGATTCTCCTGGAGAAGGAACTTTCATTTCTAAAATCATGATACTATAATTTTAATTTCTATTTATTTTTAGATAGCAGTAAAAATGCTATTAATAACTCTTCTTTGTCTTCTTTTATCTCTTGTACTTGATCCTGGAGCAGGAACTGCAGCATAAGGTCTTGATGCACATTCTAGTTTTACCAACTCCAATCGTTGTAACATATGACTCCAAGCACCCATATTTTTAGGTTCTTCTTGTGCCCAAACATATGATTCAACATTAGGATAACGATCTATTACTTTTTGAATTTTTTCTAGATGTAATGGGAATAATTGTTCAATTCTAATTAGGGCAACATCATCTCTTTCTAAAATTTCTCTTTCAGCCTCTAAATCATAATAGAATTTACCAGTACAGAACACTAGTTTTTTAACATTAGTTGGGTTAATTGTGTCGTCAATTACTTCATTAAACTCTCCGTTTGCAAGATCTCCAACTTTAGATACTGCTTTAGGATGTCTCAATAGACTTTTTGGTGTAAATACAATTAAAGGCTTTCTAAAATCACGTTTCATTTGACGACGTAACAAGTGGAAGAAATTCCCAGGAGTTGTACAGTCTGCAACAATCATATTATCATCGGCACACAATTGTAAATAACGTTCCATTCTTGCTGATGAATGTTCAGAACCTTGGCTCTCATAACCATGTGGAAGTAAAATAACAATTCCGTTTTGAAGTTTCCATTTATCTTCTGCTGCAGATAAATATTGGTCAAAAATAATTTGTGCTCCATTTGAAAAATCTCCAAATTGCGCTTCCCAAATCGTTAAAGTATTAGGGTTGGCCATGGCATAACCATAATCAAAACCTAAAACACCATATTCTGAAAGTAATGAATTATAAATATTCATCTCTCCCTTACTGAATGGGTTGATATTTAGTAGATTTATTCGTTCTTCAGAAATTTCATCACGCAATATTGCATGACGGTGACTAAAAGTACCTCTTTCGACATCCTGTCCAGATATTCTAACATCATAACCTTCTTCTAATAAACTTCCGTATGCTAGAGTTTCCGCCATTCCCCAATCCAAAGTATCGGTTTCAAAAACCATCTTTGCTCTTCCATCTAAAATCCTTTCAGCTTTTCTAAGAAATTTAACACCTTCAGGAACTGTTGATACAACTTTTGCAATATTCTTTAATTTATCTTCAGGATAAGAACTGTCAGTTGGTTTCAACATTCCATCCAATCTTTGGCGATTAAAATCAGTCCAACGCTCTTGCATAAACTCTCTAACTATAGAAGTGTCAAATTCTTTAGCCTTGGTGTAATTTTCTTCAAGAGATTCTTTAAAATCAGCAACTATTTTTTTAGCATATGACTCGTCAATGACATTTTGAGCAATCAGTTTGTCAGAATATATTTTTAAAGAATTGCTATGTTTTGCGATTGCTTTATATAGTTTAGGCTGTGTAAATCTTGGTTCATCACCTTCATTATGTCCGTATTTTCTATAACCAAGTAAGTCTATGTAGATATCTTTTTTAAACTTCATTCGATAGTCTAGCGCAATTTTCATAGCATGAACTACTGCTTCAGCATCATCTGAATTTACATGTAATACTGGAGATAATGTTACTTTGGCAACATCAGTACAATATGTACTTGAGCGAGCATCTAAATAATTGGTCGTAAAACCTATTTGATTGTTTACTACGATATGAATTGTTCCACCCGTTTTATATCCATTTAATTGGCTCATTTGAGCAACTTCATAAGCAACACCTTGACCTGCAATTGCAGCATCTCCATGAATAATTATTGGTAAGATTTTAGAATCATCACCATTGTAATCTTTATCAATTTTTGCACGAGTAATTCCTTCGGCTATCGGAGCAACAGTTTCAAGATGTGATGGGTTTGGAACCAAATTCATCTTTATAGTCTTTCCGTTTTTATATGTTTTGTCAAGTGTAAGTCCTAAATGATATTTTACATCACCATCTATGTCTTCGTCTTCAAAATCTTTTCCTTCAAACTCACTAAAAAGTTCATGAAGTGGTTTTCTAAACACATTTACTAGTGTGTTCAAGCGTCCACGATGAGCCATACCTAAAACACATTCTTTAACTCCGTATTTATCAACAGCATTATACAAAGTAACACTGATAGCTGGAATTAATGATTCGCCACCTTCTAAAGAAAACCGTTTTTGACCAACATATTTTGTTTGTAAAAAACTTTCAAAAGTTACAGCCTGATTTAATTTAGAGAGTAAATATTTTTTTGTCTTAGCAGAAAATGAAGGGTGATTAACATTTACATTAAGTTTGCTTTGCCACCATTTTAATACCTCAGGATTTCGAATATACATATACTCAACTCCAATAGAATCACAATATATTTGTTCTAAGTGCTTAATGATGTTTTTAAGAGGTGTTG
>Ga0307488_10001364_pt1 | contig 20404 bp, 21 predicted proteins | sample SB02metaG_FD_202248 | JGI IMG/M metagenome (GOLD analysis project Ga0307488, IMG submission 202248) | Sea-ice brine microbial communities from Beaufort Sea near Barrow, Alaska, United States - SB 0.2 | ecosystem: Environmental > Aquatic > Marine > Coastal | place: USA: Alaska | collected... | reverse complement strand
TTGGTAAAAAAGATGCTGGTAGATTAGGTGGTAGTTATTTTAAAAGAAATGTTAATCCTGCTGATATGGAAGGTTATGACGAGCACGGATATCTGATGACTGCTCCACAATTTGGTTCGGTTAGTGGAACACAGATGAGAAAACTTTTAGGTGACCCGAAAATAGATGATAGTGAAAGAGTAAAAGCATTTAAAAAAGTATTTGGATATTATGATAAAAGTGTGTATACTATGATGACTAATGGATTTAAGAAATTATTTGAAACATACACCTTAACAGATGAGCTAGTAATGGATTTTTTATTAGAATCTTCAGGAACTCCAGCAGGCAACTTAGATGATGGTCCTTCTACATATTACTCAGATTACCCCACATATAAAAAAACATCTAAAGAGTGGTTAGATTCTATTTATAAAAAAGCTGGATTCAAAGTAATAAATTTTATTTTAGATGACAGAGCACAAAATGGAATAGAAAAAAATTATAAATCAGTTCCACTTACTTACTTAGATCACGGTCAATCAAATGGTTCAACTAGAGCTGTTATTAAATACAAAAATTGGATATCGGATGTCGTAAAACCATTAGGTTGGGAAATAATAAATTGGATGGGAACTGAATCCGCTATTGATAACATAATAGGTTCATTGATGTCAGCCGGTGCTGATGGTGATTCTTATGATGTAGATTCACTTTCTGAAAAGATTAATTTAAATGATGAAGTTAATTTATTAGTAGAAGGTGGTGCATACGGACATCTTAATCATCCATTTGATAATAAAAATTTAACGTTTTCAGACTTTAAGACACTAATTATTAATACATTACAAGGTAATCTTGATAGTGAAGGAGCAGTCACGGAAAAAACAGATGGACAAAATATAATGGTTAGTTGGAAAGGTGGAAAGCTTGTTGCTGCTCGTAACAAAGGACACATAAAAAACTATGGTGCTAGTGCTTTGAGTATTGATGGTATTAAAAGTATGTTCGCTGGTAGAGGTGATATAGAAAAAGCATTTGTTTATGCTATAAGAGACTTACAAAATGCTGTAGGTAAATTAAGTGATGCACAAAAAACAAAGATATTTGATGAAGGAAAAAAGTTTATGTCTTTAGAAGTAATATACCCAAAGACAGTAAATGTAATACCTTATGATAAAGCACTATTACAATTTCACGGAACTATAGAGTATGATGCTGCCGGCACTCCAATAGGAGAGGATAGGGGAAGTGCAAGAGTATTAGCTGGTATGATAAAACAGATAAATCAAGATGTACAAAAGGCTTTTAAGATTGAAAAACCATTTGTTACTAATCTACCAAAGGTAAAGGATTTTAGTAAAAGACAAAGCTACTTTTTAGGTAAGTTGAATAAGTTACAAAGTGAATATGCTTTGAAAGGAAGTAATACTTTAGCAGATTATCATCAAGCTTATTGGATGGAGTATATTTATAATGGAGCTAAACAAAGTGATTATAAAAGTATTTCAAATAAAGTCTTAATGAACTTAACTAAAAGATGGGCTTTCTTTGATAAGTCATACAAGATACCACAGATTAAAAAAGATTTAAAGGAGTATCCAAAGTTTTTAAGTTGGGTATTAAGTACAGATAAAATGGATCATGCTAGATTACAAAAACAACACATCAGAGATTGGGAAGTTCTTTTCTTTGAGTTAGGTGCTGAGATACTTTCTAATCTTAGTGACTTTATAGCAGCTAATCCATCTAAAGCAGCTCAACAAATCCGTAAGGATTTAAAATCTGCTATCAGTAAGGTAAGAACATCTAAGGATACTAAAGTGTTGAATACACTAAAAACTCAATTAGATAGGCTAAATGCTATCGGTGGTTTAAAGTCTGTTGTACCGAGTGAAGGAATTACATTTGTTTATAAAGGAAAACTTTATAAATACACAGGTGCTTTTGCACCAGCAAATCAAATATTAGGAATGTTAAAGTTCGTATAGGAGTTACAATGGGATATAGTAAAGAAACAGAAAGACAAAATAAAGCATTAAATGACATACTTGCCGGCAGGGAGTCTGAAAAAAGAGTAATAGTTGGGTACAAAGGTAAAGGAAAAGAAAAGGGTGATGTTATTCCAAAAATAACAGAACTGATGCAGGGTGTTAGGATGCCTTGGTTTTGTCCTGATTGTAAGGTAGTAATGAAGAAAAAATTAGATGATAAGATGTGGAGATTATTTGGACATTGTTTTGATTGTCAGATAACAATAGAAAACAAACTTCGTATCGAAGGAAAGTATGAGGAATGGGCTGAAGAAAAAATAAAACAAAATAAGATTGCTTTTATTAAAGATCAAATACAAGCTATTTCTGAATGGAGAGACTCAAAGGCTCCTGAATGGTACAATAATGTTGGTGTTGATAAACCTGAATTAGAAAAAGAAAAATGGGATATTGATATGGAAAAGGTAAGAAAGGAAGCTACTGAGGCTTTAGAAAAATACGAAGAAGTTTTAACAGAATTGGAGAAAGAATAATGAAAATATGGAAAATAATACTTGGATTTTTTGGAGTCGTTGGTGCTCTTTTTGCTGCTAAGTCTGTTAAGAGTAAAGAGGTTGAAGAACTTAAAGTGGTTATTAAAGAAAACAAAAAAGAAGAGAAAAAAGTTGAAAAAGAAATAAAGGTAATGGAGGAAAACAAAAAAGCTTCTAAAAAGGAGATAGGAAACCTCAAACGAAAATTAACCAATAGCAAAAAGAAAACTCAAAAGATGCAAGATGCTTACGACAATGATGAAGTCGAATCAGCTGAAGATTTTTTGAAGAAATTTGCTAATAAATAGGGAGAAATAAAATGGCAAATATGCATGACGCACCATCAGACTATTCTGATTTTCAAAAAAAAGGAATACCTGGAAACTATTATGGTATGACGATTTATTCAGGATCAGCAGCTGCAAATCCAGTAACCAACTATACCGGTTCAAATTACGGAGCTGCAGGGTTTATAATAGCTACAGGCTCTGCTAATATTGAAGTAGCACAAGGTGGAACAATAACAGCCACACAATTGACAGTTGGAGAATTTTATCCAATTTCTATAAGTAAAATATCAGGTGGGGCAAGTGCTTACATATATGTGCTTAAAAAGAATGGTTAAATACATTTTACCACTTTTACTAATTAGTTCATTAATTGGTCAAGAGATAAAAAAAGATGGAAAAGTAATAACTTCTTTTACAAAAGAACAAGCTTTAGAAATGTTAAAAGCTCGTGATGCTCAATGGGAAGATAAGTTAAATAAAGCTGATGCATTAATAGAGTCTCAGAAAGTTGTTATTTCTGACAGTGAAGATTTAATATTAGAAATAGAAGAGGGTGCTAAAATAGAGTATGTTTTATCTGCTGCTAAAAGTAGACAAATCAAATTGTTAAAATCACGTGATGAAGCTAATGTTAAAATAATAAAAGCTCTTGAACCAAAATGGTATGAGAATACATATCTTTGGTTGGGTATGGGATTTATCTTAGGAAAAATATAATGAAAGCAGGACAATTAAAAGAGGTAATAAAAAGCGAATATAAGAAATGCGCTAAAGACCCTATATACTTTCTAAAAAAGTATTGTGTTGTCCAGCATCCAATTAAAGGAAAAGTTCCATTTCATCTCTGGCCATTTCAAGAACAATCACTTAAAACATTTGAAAACCATAGATTTAATGTGATTCTTAAAGCTAGGCAGTTAGGTTTGTCTACGTTATCAGCCGGATACTCCCTTTGGATGATGACATTTCATCAAGATAAAAATATCTTAGTGATTGCGACCAAACAAGATACTGCTAAAAACTTAGTCACAAAGGTTAGAGTGATGCACGCTAATCTGCCGAGTTGGTTAAAACAAAAATGTACGGAAGATAACAAACTATCTTTACGATATAACAATGGTTCTCAAATAAAAGCTGTATCAAGCGGCGAGGATAGTGGTCGTTCGGAGGCTTTGTCTTTGTTGATATTAGATGAGGCTGCTTTCATTGATAAGATTGAACCGATATGGGCTGCTGCTTCACAGACACTATCTACTGGTGGGCAATGTATTGCACTTTCTACACCAAATGGTATTGGTAATTGGTTTCATAAGACTTGGGTTGGTGCAGAAGAAGGTGAAAATGATTGGAACTTCATTAAACTTCATTGGAACTTACATCCCGAAAGAGATGATGATTGGAGAGCTGAACAAGATAGACTTTTAGGTCCTTCATTAGCTGCTCAAGAATGTGATTGTGACTTTCTAACTTCTGGACAAACTGTTATTGACGGTGTTATATTAGATGAGTACAAACAAAAACACGTTACAGATCCATTGGAAAAAAGAGGAATAGATAGTTGTCTTTGGATATGGCAACCAGCAAACTATACTAGAGATTATGTACTGAGTGCTGATGTTAGTAGAGGAGATGGCTCGGATTTTTCCGCATTTCACGTTATGGATATAGAAACTATGGAACAAGTAGCAGAATACAAAGGTAAGATATCAACAAAAGATTTTGGAAACTTATGTGTGAATACAGCAACAGAATATAACAATGCTTTGCTAGTAGTTGAAAACAACAACATAGGTTGGGCTACACTACAACAATGTATTGATAGAGGTTATGAAAACTTATTTTACACAAGTAAAGATTTAAAGTATGTGGATACAGAACATCAGATGAATAATCGATACCGAAGTCAAGATCGTAATATGGTAGCTGGATTTAGCATGACAATGAAAACAAGACCATTGGTTATTGCTAAATTAGAAGAATACTTCAGAGAAAAGTCAGTTATTGTCCGTTCAAATAGATTAATTGATGAACTTTTTGTATTTATATATAACAACAATAAAGCCGAAGCGATGCAGGGATACAACGATGACTTAGTAATGAGTTTTGCTCTTACTCTTTGGGTAAGGGATACTGCATTGAGACTTAAAAATGAAGGAATAGAATTAACTAAAAGAACTTTAGGTGGTGTAGCATCGCAGATGTTACCACAGAAACCAACCAATGAAAATGATTCTTGGACAATGGACACAGGTCCAAATGGCGAAAAAGAATCATTGGACTGGTTATTAAACTAAGAGGCAAATTATGGCAGACCAAGATTTATTTTCAAGACTAAAACGATTGTTTTCAACGAACACAATTGTAAGAAATATAGGTGGTAAAAAACTAAAAATAATTGATACAGGACAATTACAGTCTCATACTCAAACTAACTTAGTTGATAGGTATACTAAGCTATATTCTAATCTTCAAAATGGTGGTTATAACGACCAACTATATCAACAGCAGTTAAGATTGGGTTTATTTAGAGATTATGAGTCAATGGATTCTGATTCTATCATATCATCTGCTCTTGATATCTACTCAGACGAATCAACAATGAAAAATGAGTATGGTAAAGTATTAGATATTAAAACGGACAATGACCAAATCTATGATGTGTTGCATAACCTATTTTACGACATAATAAATATAGAATTTAACCTATGGCCTTGGATTCGTAATATGACCAAGTATGGTGATTTCTTTTTACAATTAGAAGTTACTGATAAGTATGGTATTACAAACGTAACTCCTATGTCTGCTTATGATGTTGCTCGTTTAGAGGGGCACGATGAAGAGAATCCACAAAATGTACAATTTATGCTAACTCCACAAGGAGATAGTAATAGACACGGTTCTAGCAAACGTGAAACACAAACATTTGAGAACTATGAGGTAGCCCACTTCAGACTGCTATCAGATTCTAACTATGTTCCTTATGGTAAGTCTATGTTAGAAGGTGGGAGAAAGGTTTGGAAACAGGTTACTCTTATGGAAGATGCTATGTTAATTCATAGGATTATGAGAGCTCCTGAAAAGAGAGTATTTAAGTTGGACATTGGAAACATTCCACCTGCTGAAGTTGATAACTATATGCAGCAGGTAATAAATAAGATGAAGAAGGCTCCTGTTATTGACGAAAAGACAGGTGACTATAACCTTAGATATAACATACAGAACTTAACAGAAGATTTCTTCTTGCCAGTTCGTGGCGGAGATAGTGGAACATCAATTGAAAGTCTTAGTGGTTTAAGTTATGACGCTGTTGATGATATAGAGTATCTAAAGAATAGATTACTTGCATCTTTAAGAGTGCCAAAGGCTTTCTTAGGATATGAGGAAGGATTAGGTTCTAAAGCTACATTAGCTGCTGAAGATGTTAGGTTTGCTAGAACAATCGAAAGAATACAGAGAATAGTTGTTAGTGAATTAACAAAGATTGCTGTTGTTCATCTATACTCACAAGGGTTTAGAGATCAAGAGCTTGTAAACTTTGACTTAGGTTTAACAAATCCATCTACAATCTACGAACAGGAAAAGATTGAGTTGTGGAATAGCAAAACATCATTAGCTGAGTCTATGGTTAGAGATGGCTTGGTATCAACGGAATGGATATACAAAAATATATTTGGATTTACAGAAGAACAAATCAAAGAAAATGATGAACAGATTACATTTGATTACAAAACTAAGTTTAGACGTAACCAAATAGAAAGCGAAGGTAACGATCCTGCTAAAAGTGGCGAAGCAGCTGGTACACCATCCGATATGGCTATGGGAAGAACTGGTCATGAGTTAGATAATAATGGTGGTTCAGAAGAAGGTGGTCAGCCAGGCGCTGGTCGTCCTAAAGAAGCTAATAAATATGGTAAAGATAGTGGTGCGAGAGGAAGAGATCCATTGGGAGCACATGATAAAAAGATGGCTTATGGTGGAACTGCTACTAAACATTATGAAAATCTGTTTAAACATTTAGGTAAAAATGGTAAGGAGTTGATTTCAGAGGCTAACGAGTTAGCAGATGAATATAAATCGGAAGTATCTTCTCTTAATACTAAGAAAAACTAAGTAATCATATATTTATATATGAAGAATTATATAAACGATTGGAGTTAAATATGAGTTCAAAGACAAAACACTCAAAAATCCGTAACACTGGAATATTATTTGAGTTACTAACTAGACAGATTACAGTTGACGTGTTAAATAACGATAAAAAGGGTTCGGCTGCTAATATACTAAAGAGCTTTTTTAACAAAAACACAGAATTGGGTAAAGAGTATGAATTGTACAGGGTGTTAACTGTTGAGAATTACAAATCAGAAACAAAAGCAAATCACTTAGTAAACGCAGTTATAAATGCTCGTCTTAAACTAAACGAGAGCTCTCTAAAAAGAGAAAAATACAACTTAATTAAAGAGGTTCGTTCTAAATACGATATCAATAATTTTTTTATGGCTAGAATACCTAACTATAAAGTAAATGCTTCAATCTTTAAACTATTTTCTACAAAAGACGACCTAAAACCTCAAGCAGAAACAGAAAGTCGCTTTACAATCGTAGAAAACATAACAAGAAAGAACCTTTCTGCTAAAAAGAAAGAGAATGTTGTGGTTGAAGGGTATAGAAAGCAAGAAAAAGACTTGAGATTGCTTGCTTACGGAATTTTAGTTGAAAAATTTAACAAAAAATACAGTAATCTTAGCGCAAATCAAAGAAATTTGTTAAAAGAGTACATAAATAACATTTCTAACACTAATTCTCTTAAAGAGTTCATTGAAACTGAAACTATTGAGGTAAAGAAAGAACTCCAATCGCATTTGCCTAAAGTTTCGGATAAAGTTACAAAGATTAAGCTTAAAGAGGCTATAAATCAAGCAGAAACTCTTATGAAGGGAAGAATAGTCGAAGATAAACAGGTAGTTACGTTAATGAGGTATTATGAACTAGTTAAGGAGCTGAAAAATGTCTAGATTAGATAAACTGAAAGAAATAATCAGAGAGTTAATCAAAAACGAGCTTGATGAGGCTAGCACTTCAAGTGCTACACCAGGATATCAGACTCCAATGGCATTTAGCGGTGGTAGAAAGAAAGATAAGAAGAAAAAGAAAAATATATCTACCAATTCTACCGGATATAATGTAGTTAAGGAAGGCAAGTATCACAACTACAGAAATGATGAGTCAATGACTCCAAAACAAAAAATTGGTCATTCAATGAGAGAAGTTCGTGATAGTTTACAACAATTAGAAGGACTTGTCAAGATGAATGTTAAGTTAAAAAATGAATTAAAGGTTAATTCACAGTCATATTGGAAAAATACACATAAGGCTTTAAACAAAATAAGTGAGAGGTTAGTAAAACTTGCAAATAAAGTAGGACAATTGCAATAACTGGAACCCATATGCCGTTTGAAGATAAAAAGAAATCCTATATGGATACTCTTTTCAGTATTTCTACATTGTTAAAACGATGGCAGATAGAAATACAAAGAAAGGATGTAACGAAGAATTATATGTTAAAGAGACTTGGTCAATGGATAGAACAATTGGAAAGTCTCAGAACCGAGATTATGATGGAGAAAGACTAATGATATCACTATTAGAAATAGTAAAAAGTATAAATGAAGTAGATGATGATACAATAGCATCTATACCTGATGATGCTAGTATGACTTTAGCTGATTTGAAAAAACAGATAATGGATTATGAGGAAGAACAAGACGAATCAATCAAAGTAATCGATGGAAAAAAATATAAAGCAATAAAGGAATCAAAGAAACACATTCTAAAAGAAAATTATGATAGGACATATAGGAGTTTAAAATGAAACAACTAATAGTAGATTATCTACCATTTGATATACAGGCCGATCAGATAACTGAGGCTATGAAAGAAAACAACGGAAAGTTAGTTGTTAAAGGTGTTTTGCAGAGAGCAGACACTAAGAATCAAAATGGAAGAGTTTATCCAAGAGAAATACTAATGCGTGAAGCTAAGAAGTATTTTGAAAACTTCATTGGACAGAAAAGGGCTATGGGTGAGTTAGACCATCCTGAATCTTCTGTTGTAAACCTATCCAACGTATCGCATAATATTACAGAGATGAATTGGAATGGTGACGATTTGATTGGAACAGTAGAAGTTTTACCAACTCCAAGCGGTAACATCCTAAAAGAATTATTTAAATCAGGTATTAGATTGGGTATTAGTTCTCGTGGTATGGGTTCAGTTGAATCTGTTAATGAGAGTGGAGCTCAAGAAGTGCAAGATGATTTTGAACTAATTGCATTTGATTTCGTATCTAATCCATCTACGCATGGTGCTTTTATGTATCCAACCGGTGGAGTAAATGAGAGTGTAAGTCATTCTGCTGTTCGTGATACTAAGTATGGTAAGGTTGAAGCAGTAATTAACGATATAATGAGAGGCTAATGCCTTCCAAAGCAGAAATAAAAAAGATGAGGGACGAGTTTAAAAAGACTGGTGAACTTCCTGATCATTTAAAAAAGTTGGTAAAGGGTAAAAAAGACTTTGAAAAAAGATTTAAAGTAAAAGATGTAGTAATTCCAGGTATGGAATGGATGAGTAAGTTAGGTGAGGAAAGAGACTATAAAGACGAGTATAAGAAGTTTCAATCTTCTACAAAGTCTAAAAAGTATAGAGCAGAGCTAAATAAGTACAATCGTAAGAAAGGTACTTATGGTAATGGTGATGGCAAAGACGCTTCACACAAAGGGGGAAAGATTGTGGGATTTGAATCAGAGTCTAAGAACAGAGGACGAGCTGAAAAGAGTCGTTTAAAGAAAGAAGGAATGTTAAACGAAAACCCAGCAGCTATGGCCGCTGCTTCAGCGATGGTAAAAATTAAAATGAAAAACCCTAAGACAGGCAAAGAATCATCTGCTGCTAGCGCTCTTAAAAACAAAGATAATCCCAATCATAAAAAAGCTAAAGGTATATTCGGTAAATTAAAAGACAGATTTGCTAAAAAGAAAAAAGAAGAACCTAAGAAACAATCTAAAGCAGATGGGGACTTTTATAAAAGACAATATGAAGCTAAGAATACTCCTGAAATATTTGAAAAATATAGAACTATACTAGTTGTTGCATTTAGAAAAGCTGGTATTTTAGTAAAAAAAATCAAACCTATGAAGAAAGGATTTACAAATGCGGCTTTTGGTGTTTTTTTTGATGTTAAAGCAGCAAATGGAAGTGATACTATTCCAATATATATTGACAAAAAGGGAATGGTTGAATTAGGTGTTAGTTCCAAAGGGTTCGTGATTGGTAGAATTGACCAAATGGCTAAAATGATTAAAAACTTAAAAGATTTTAAGAAATCTGATTTAGATGAATCCGTAAATGAAGCTAAAGATCCAGATGTGATAGCTCAAATAAGGGGTGTTCTAAAGAAAGGATACTCTGCTGTAAAAGATCCTGTTTCTGGTAAAAAGATGAAAATGGATACTTATACAGCATCTGCTATAACTCAAGTATATGATGCTATCAATACATCAAATAAAAAGAAATTTTCTAAACTATCAATACTGAAAATGCAGAATGTTGCTTTCAAAGTTATAAAAAAATAAATGATGAAGCTAAAAGATATAATAGAAGATTTAAAATTAGGTAAAGTTTATACGGATAAGGACATGCCACCATTTAAAGTAGAATCTGCTAACATAACCGAAGATGGTCATACAGATGTAGCTTCGGCTAAACGTAAGTTAAAAACTTCAGCAGAGGATATTAATGATATGTTGTCTAAGATAGAGTCAATGTCCGATGAAGATTCGCTTCCAAGTTGGTGGACAGATAAACTTACTCTATCAGCAAACTACTTAAATACTGCTCGTGATTATCTACTAAACCCTACAGATAAAGATGTAAAAGAAGATTTAGATACACCAGCAAAATATAGTAATCCTGAAGCTAAACTTCATATAGATGCTGATATAACAAAAATGTCAAAGCATTTAGGTAAAGCTTCACAGCAGGTAATAAAGATTATGATGGATGGTGTAAAGGGTGGAAGGTATGATGCTTTGGATATACAAAGAGGAATAGATTTTGGACCTCTCAATAGAACACATGAAGGTGAAAGACCATTTATGAAGATGTTGTGGAGAAAAGTAAGAAAAGGATTTAGAAGATATAATCCGAAGGGAAAATTAAGAAAGTAGATATTTATATCTAAGGAGAATAATATTATGGCAAACATTAAATTAAAAGATTTACTAAAAGAAGTAGCTGCAGCTGGTGGTATGGTATCTAATAATCCTTGGTTAAAGGAAGATGATGATACTCCAAAAGTTAATGTTAATGAATTAGTAGAATCTATTCGCAACTTTAACTCTATAGGTGAGTCTATCTATGGTAAGGGTAGTTTAAAATCAGTAGCTGAAAGCCTTTCTAAGATAGCTGAAGGTGCCGCACAGCACACTTTATCTGAAACGGAAGATATGTTTGATAAAGTTACAGTTAGTCGTAATATGAAAGAACTTAAAGGTCTTTCAGGACAATTTGGTAAGGTTGCTCAAGAAGCTAACTCTTTACAAGAAAGAATGAGTGGTTTATACGAAGATATGGGAAATATCTTAGGCAGATACTATGAAATAGGTGAGAAGCATGTTCCTGGTCACGATGATGAGGATAGTGAATCTAATGAAAGTAAAGATATGATGTTTAGAGAAGATGACGGGTACAAAGTTTTCTTTAATAAAGCTATGAAGAAGTTTGGTATTAGTTCTCCAAAAGATTTAAAACCAGAAGATAAAGATGATTTTTACAACTATGTTGATAGAAATTATAAGGCAAAAAAAGAAACAGACTAAGAGGTTTATATGGCAATAAAAGTTGTAGTGAAGAATAATAATGCTGAGAAAGCTATCAGCATATTTAAAAGAAAAGTAAAAGATTCAAACTTGATGTATGAATTAAGAGAACGAGAATTTTACAAAAAAAACTCAGATATTAAAAAAGAAAAGAAAAATAAAGCGAAAGCTCGTAACCATTGGAAGAAAATAAAACTAATGGAAGAAGATTCACGCAAAAGAGGAAGAAAATTTTAATTTTTTATATTTATATATATCTAAACTAAACACACCGTTCCTATTGCATACGGTGTAATCGAAATATAATAATTCTATTATAGTTCCCAATAACTATACTAAATCCTAAACAGGAGAATAACAATGGATGATCTCTTAAAAGAAGCAATTGCTGACGCAAAAGCTGTCCGTGAGACTGCTTTAGAGAACGCAAAAATGGCTTTAGAAGAGGCCTTTACTCCAAGATTGCAGAATATGCTATCCCAAAAGATTCAAACAGAAATGGAAGATGAAGATGGGGAAGAAGTCGAAGAAATCGCTGATGAAGATGACGATGAAAAGATGGAAATGGCTAAAATGAATGACGAGGATGAAGATCCTTCCGATGAAGCTTCCGAAGAGGAACCTGAAGTTGATGAATCTAATATCATAGAGATTGATGGTGTGAAATACGCACCAGTAGTTTCTGAGGAAGAAGATGAAGAAATGGATGGTGAAGCTGAAGAAGAAATGGAAGAGTCTGGAGACTTAGATTTAGAAGCTGTAATTAAAGAGTTAGAGTCTGAGCTTGATGAAGCTGAAGAAGATGACGATAAGGAAGAAATGGAAGAACAATCCACATCTTCAGGAATTGGAAAAGGAACTAGTGTGAAGCAAGCTTCATCTAGTGACGAAGAAGATCCTCAAGGTGCTAAACTCAAAGAGGGTGAGAATCCTTTTGCTAAGAAAGACAAGGATGAAGATGAGATGGATGAAGATATCGATCTTGATGAAGTTCTTAAAGCTCTTTCTGAGGAAGAAGATGAAGAGAAAGAAGTAGATGAGGTTTCAAAACTTCAATCTGATCTTGACGAACATCGTTCCGTAATCGAAACACTTCGTGGAAAGCTTAATGAAGTCAATTTGCTAAATGCTAAACTTCTATTCACAAACAAACTATTCAGAAAGCATGGTTTGAACAATGAACAGAAGATGAAAGTCGTTGAGCAATTCGACAGAGCTAGTAACTTACGTGAAGTCAAGTTGGTTTATTCCACACTTGGTGAATCTTTCGGTGCTAGAAAGAATGAAATTAATGAACATAAGGGAAGCGCTTCAAAGCAAATCGCGTCTACTAAATCTGAGAAGAAAGTAATTTCTGAAGGTTCGGATTTGAGAGATAGGTTTAAGAAGTTAGCTAACCTTATTTAATTGGGAGACATATAATGTCAAACTTTGATAATATAACAGACGTGATGGGTGGTCATAACCCTCATCAAGAGCTTCTGAAGCAGACTAGAAAGTTAGTCGGCAAATGGGAGCCAACTGGACTGTTAGATGATATCGGTGATAACACAAAGAAACAGGGAATGGCTGTTCTTTTAGAAAACCAGGCAACGCAGCTTATTAAAGAAGCTTCAGCGACAGGCACTGGTGGAGATAAAGAAGAGTGGTCAGGTGTTGCTTTACCTTTGGTTCGTAGAATCTTTGGTGAATTAGCTGCACAAGAGTTTGTTAGTGTTCAGCCAATGAATCTACCTTCTGGTCTAATTTTCTTTTTGGATTTCAAATATGGTAGTGCTAATCAAACTAACGTTACAGCAGATACAGATGTATTCGGTAATACTTCCGGATCTGGTGATGCTAGTGGTGGTTTGTATGGTGCTGGTAAATTTGGATATTCAATTAACGATAAATCAATAGCTGATATCACTCCACTTGGAATGACTACTGGTTCTGCTACATGGAAAGATGTAGAGTTTGAGCCTGATTTAAGTGCTTCAGTTGCTGACGGAACACTTGTAAAAGTGCAAATCGGTGCTGGATTATTCAGTAATGCTGATTTTAATGGAGTACGTGCATTTGAACTTAGTGGTTCTACTGTTACTGAAACATTCCCAGCATATACTGTAGTTGATGATGTTAATAACGTTACAACTGCTAGTTTCTTTGCTAAGATAAGTAGTGGTGTTGCTTCTAAGTTTCATGTTGGTTATCATTCACAGCCGATCGCTACAGATCGTGGTGATTTTGAAGCTACTGGAACTCAGATTGATGCTAATCCTGAAACTGATATTGATATCCCAGAAGTAGATATTCAATTAAAAAGTGAAGCTATCGTTGCTAAGACACGTAAGTTGAAAGCTGTTTGGACTCCTGAGCTTGCTCAAGATCTTAACGCTTATCACAGTGTTGATGCTGAAGCTGAGTTAACAGCGATGTTATCTGAATACATAGCTATGGAAATCGATTTAGAAATCCTTGATATGTTAAAAGCTAACGCTTCTGCTAAAACAGCATACTGGTCAGCTAAAGTTGGCTATGAGTATGATGGTTCCGGAACAGGCGCACCTGCTTGGTCACAGATTAGTGGTGCTTCCAATGCTTATACTAAGTCATCTTGGTATCAGACATTAGGAATCAAAATCCAATCTGTTTCTAATGCAATTCATCAGAAAACACTACGTGGTGGTGCTAATTTTGTTGTTGTTTCTCCTGAAACTTCTACAATCTTAGAATCAGTAAGCGGATATGTTGCTAATACTGGTGATGCTAAAGGCAGATCATACGCTATGGGTGTTGAAGCAGTTGGTTCAATCAATAACAGATATACTGTTTATAAGAATCCTTACATGTTGGATAATTCTATACTTATTGGTTTCCGTGGAAGTAACTTCCTAGAAACTGGTGCTGTATATGCTCCATATGTACCGATGATTATGACTCCGTTAGTATACGATCCTAAGAACTTTACTCCACGTAAAGGTGTTATGACTCGTTACGCTAAGAAGATGGTTCGTCCTGAATTCTACGGAAAAGTTATCGTTGCTGATATCGACACAGTTTAATTGTATTACAATTAATCTAAATAAAAAGGGGGGAGAAATCTCCCCTTTTTTTGTGCATTGTATATTTATTATTGAATAAATACATCTTTTTTTAGGAGAATATAATGGAAGCAATTTGGGCAGGTAGTAGCTCTTTTTCAACAGGAAATACACCATACGGATTTTATGACAGCGATACACATTTTTCAGGTTCAGGAAACCATTCTGTAGATAAGTTTGCTGATTGGTCTGCTAAAAGATTGGGATACCCGATAGTAGAAGTGGAATTGCAAGATGTGCAATTTTATGCGTGTTACGAAGAATCTATTACAGAATATTCAGCACAAGTCAATCAATTTAATATCAGAGATAATATGCTAGCATTGCAAGGACAAGAAACAGGCTCAGGTGATACAAAAACAGATTTAACACATAGAAAATTAACTCCAACATTAGGAAGAGTTATACAATTAGCAGACCAATATGGTTCAGAAGCTGGTGTTGGTGGAACAGTAAATTTCAAAACAGGTTCTATAGAAATAGAAAGTGGTTCACAGGTTTATGACTTGGATGCTCTTTGGGCTCAAGTATCAGAAAGTGGTGATTCCATAGAGGTTAGAAAGGTTCATTATGAGGGATCTCCTGCAATTACTAGATATTTTGATCCTTATGCTGGAACAGGCGATAGTTCTTATAATATGTTAGATTCATTCGGATGGGGAAATAACTCACCCGCGGTTCAGTTTATGATGATGCCGATGTATGCTGACTTATTAAAGGTTCAAGCTATTGAGTTTAACGATCAGATAAGAAAATCTGCTTATTCTTTTGAGTTAGTTAACAATAAATTAAGGATTTTTCCAAACCCTACAGTAAATTATACATTACACTTTACTTACTTAGTAAAGAAAGAAAGAAATAACACACTGCAAGGAACATCAGATGGTGTGATAACAGATTTTTCAAATGCTCCTTTTAATAATATGACATTTTCTAATATAAATGAAGTAGGCAAGCAATGGATTAAGAAATACGGATTAGCTCTTTGTAAAGAACTATTGGGAACAATACGAAGTAAGTATGCTTCACTTCCAATACCTGGTGCTGAAACGACATTAGATGGTGATACTCTAAGAAGCGAAGCGGCTACCGAAAAAGAAACATTAGTAACTCAGCTTAGAGAAATGCTAGAACAGATGAGTAGAAAAGCTCTTTTAGAAGCTGATAAAGATGAAGCTGAATTTCTAAATGAGAAATTAAACAAAGTTCCAATTCCAATTTTCATAGGATAATAATATGGCTGGTAGATTCTTACCCCAAAAAGATGTTAATTTAGTAACTCGTATTACTAAAGAGCTCGTAGGGGATAAACAAAACAATAAAGATGGTATTATAAATCAAGAATGTGTTGTGTACAAACCATCACTTCAGGAGTCTGTAACCAATATGTATGGTGAAGCTGCTGGTGGTAAGAAAGTATATAAGAATGGGGTTCAGATGAACGCATTAATAGACGCTGAGGATTTTGATTTTAATCAAGATGACTTCGGAGTTGATGCTGGACAGACAGCAACATTTTCATTCCTACGACAATCTTTCATAGATGCTAGTATGGTATTGGAGATAGGTGATTTGATAGATTGGAACTACGGATATTTTGAAGTCGGTACTATAAATGAAAATCAATTAATAGGCGGACAATTTGACCAAAACTATTCTGTTATAGCAAACACTTTCTTAGTTAGGAAGAGTTCTCTACAGATAGAAAGAATTAGGAGTATCTAATGGCTCGTGAAAAACCAATACCTCGTTCAGCTAGAAAAGCATTAAATCGTGGAAACTTAAAATCTAGAGGTTCAGACGAAACAAAGAACTTATCGATAGGATTAATGGATATCGATGGTGCTATTATGTTTTATTTTAATAATGTCTTAAAGCCTGTTGTTCAAGAAAACGATGAAACTATAAAAGTTCCTATTATGTATTCTAATCCTGAAAGATGGAACAACATACAGAAGAACGGATTTTTAGTAGATAATAAAAAACAACTTATAACTCCTTTAATAGTTTTCAAAAGAACATCTATAGAAAAAGATACTTCATTGGGGGTAGATAAAATAGACCCTAAAGACCCAAAACTATTCTATACTTTTCAAAAAAAATATTCTCAAAAAAATAGATATGATAATTTTGCTGTTCAACAGGGTTTAAATAAAACTAAAGAACTTTATACAGTAGCTGTTCCTGATTATGTAAGCCTAACATACGAGTTTATTGTTTGGACATCATACACAGAACAGATGAATAAAATAATTGAAAAGATTATTTACAGCGAAGGTTCGTATTGGGGAGAGGATGGAAAGTTTAAATTTAGAACCTCTATAGATAGTTACACAGATGCTAGTGAGATGTCTGTAAACTCAGAAAGAATTATAAAAACCAATTTTACAGTTACACTAAAAGGCTATCTGATACCTGAAGAATTTAATAATGTTATTACAACACAAAAGCATCTAACTCCAAAGAGAATATTAATAGGAGATGATGTTAGTGTAAATTTAACTGATTTAGTAGGTGGTAAGGCTAGCAGTGATGTCAAAATATCCGTAAGTAATGTAGCTGCTGGTGGAGCCGGTACATTAGATAATCCCTTTACTATGGCTAGTGGTCTTGGTGTTACAGTAGGAAATGCTGGTCAATTTGATGGGAGCTCTGCTCAGACATTTACTTTTAATATTGGTCAGGATGTCGGTACTGACCAAACAGTTCAATTTAGTGCTATTAGTGCTTCAAATGCAATTCACATCGGTGAAACTTCTTTTGAAATAAGACAAAGAGATGATGGTAAAGCCGAAGTAAGTACTGATTGGGTTGTATTGGGCGATATAACTGCAAATAATTATATAGTCTCTTCCTCTACAACTCATATGACAACTTCTTTTAGTTCCGGTAATACAGCATTCGGTGATAGCTCAGATGATAAGCACGAATTTACCGGTTCAGTAAATATTAAAGGTTCTCTATCAGTAGGTGGAGTAACTACAGTTGATACTAATTCATATTTAAGAAAGCAATTTGTTAAAAAAGCTGCTTCTATATCAGTACCATCAACTGCGAGTTTCACAGCCGTAACTGCTTCTGCTCCATCAGGACTTACAGCGACAAGCGAACAAGACTTTATATTTTTTATAAATGGTCAGTATATGGAACACGATGCGCTTACAATACAACAGGCAGGTTCTAGTTTTTTACTTTTGGTAGATGTAGATAGCATAGGTTATGATTTGGAAGCTGATGATGAGATTATTGCTTCTGGTAAATTTAATTCCTAAAAATAAATCTCCACTTCCACCTTTCTTTTACTATTTCTTGATATTTATAAGTATGAGAAAACGTCATTGGAAGAATAGAAAAAATAGGAAATGTCCTGATTGTAGTAAAGTTATTTACTATTCCAGAAAGGATTCTTTTGACAGAGCAGTAGGTAACAATACAGTTTGTAAGTCTTGTGCTCAGATGGATAGAAAACTAGCTATGGCTACGATTGAAAAGATGAAGCAACCAAAGACTTTAGAACATAAAAAGAAAATTTCCAAATCTATGAAAGTAAGATGGAAAACTTTAAAGAGTGAGAGAAAACATGGCTTTATTAGACAGTAAACAATTAAATCCTAGACTTACAGGTTCATTTACTCTTTCGGGTAGCTTAACCACCGATTCAACGTCAACCGGTTCTTTTGGTAGATTGGATGTCTCTGGAAATTCAAGTATTCTCGGCAATTTAACGTTGGGTGGTAATATTCAAATTGGCGATTCTGCTGATGATTCTATAAGCATAGCTGCCGATTTAACTTCAAATTTAACTCCAAATGCAGATAGTACGTTTGACTTAGGAACAACTTCTAAAAATTGGAGAGTTGGTTATATAGAACAAATAGTCGGTGAAACAATAACCACCACAGGTAATATAAGTGGTTCGTCTGCTTCAACAGGTTCATTTGGTAGATTACAATCTACAACTGCAAACATTGGTTCGGCTGATATAGCTGGCAATTTAACTGTAGCTGGTAATTATACAGTAAATGGAACAACTACATTTATATCAAGTTCTCAATTGGATATCGGTGATAATATAATTCAAGTAAATTCTGTAAATCCCCTTAGATATGGTGGTTTGCATGTAAAAGATGTAACTGCAGAAGAGACTGGTTCTTTAGTATGGGATAGCACTAATGATTATTGGTTAGCTGGTCAATCAGGCTCAGAATACAGAATACCAATACAAACTGGAAATTCAAATTTAACAGATAATAAAGTTATAATTGCACAAGGAAATGGTAGAATAGAGTCGGGTAACATTACGGATACTGGTGCTAGTATTAGTATGACTTTACCAGTAACTGCTTCTTCCAATTTAGAAGTAGCTGGAGACATAAGTGGTTCATCAACCTCAACCGGTTCATTTGGTGAATTAAAAATAAGTGGAGTAGGTCAAGAAAAAATAAGTTTACTTGGGAGTACAGATCAATACATAAATTTTGGTGACGCAGATGATTATAATATTGGTGCGATAAAATACAGACATAGTAGTGATAATCAAATGCAGTTTATAACCAATAATACAATGGGTTTCTTTATAACAAAAAATCAAGACCTCGGTATGAAGGCTACTGGTAAATTTTATTTTGATGGTGGTTATAACACATTTTTTGAAGAATCTTCTGCTGATAATGTAAAATTTACTATCGGTGGTGTTGAGATATTAGACATAACTGAAACCGGAGTAAGTGGTTCAGCAACCTCAACCGGTTCGTTTGGATATGTAAAGGCTGATACTTTTGAAGGTGTATTTTCTTTTTCGGATGGAACAGCAACACGGATAAGTGGTTCTTCAACATCAACCGGATCGTTTGGTGTATTAAAATTAGCCAGTTATAATAGTGGTTTGGGTGGTAGTGATAATACAATATTTGGTATCCAAGCAGGAGAAGATTTAACATCCGGTAATCTGAATGCTTTAATTGGTAGGGGCGCTGGTCAAAACCTAACAACTTCTACTTCCGCTACTTTTATTGGTAGTTATGTAGGTTATACTGCTACAGATGGTGCTTCTGATACTATTGCTATTGGTGCCAATGCTATGGACACAGGCACCGGCACTACAAGCGCTGTATTCATAGGTCGCTATGCTGGTTCATATGCTGCTGGTAGTCATGCTCATGGAACAGTTGCTATTGGTCGAGAGGCATTACGATATAACGCAACTGGTCGTTATAATACAGCAGTCGGTCATATTTCTATGAGGAATATGGGTTATCAGAGTGAGCATGGTGATAGTAATACTGCTCTTGGTTATTCTACTATGTATTGGTTTAAACCTGCTAGTGATGGTGATGGAGATAATACTGTAGTTGGAACTGAAGGATTTAATGCAATAAGTCAAGGAACACATAATACCGGTATAGGTTCTCATGTAGCTAGAATTAACGGGACTTATACAGGACTACATGATTTAACAACTGGCACAGACAATACTTTAATAGGTTCATATGCTGCTCTCAGCACAGGTTCGGCTAATAATCAAACAGTTATTGGAAAAGGAACAATAGGTATAGCTGATAATTCAGTAACAATCGGTAATACTGCGGTAACCGATGTATATTTTAGTTCAGGTTCTACTGCTAACCTACATACAGGTAATGTTAG
>Ga0307488_10001361_pt1 | contig 20432 bp, 26 predicted proteins | sample SB02metaG_FD_202248 | JGI IMG/M metagenome (GOLD analysis project Ga0307488, IMG submission 202248) | Sea-ice brine microbial communities from Beaufort Sea near Barrow, Alaska, United States - SB 0.2 | ecosystem: Environmental > Aquatic > Marine > Coastal | place: USA: Alaska | collected... | reverse complement strand
ATGTTATTTTACATGATGTATTTGATGGTAGCTCAATTAATCACCATGAATCAAAAGATCCATTTGCTCAATACAGAAAAGAAGTTAAAGGAACTAATGACTTAAAGAAAGAAGTTGATTATATGCTGAATGAACTAGATATGTTCACTGGATATAAAAACGTAGTAGTTGTAAGAAGTAATCACGATGATTTCTTAGACCGATGGTTAAAGAATGAAGATTGGAAGAAAATGCCAACTGCTAAGAATTCTATGGAATACATGGAATACAGTCAAATCCTTCTTAGACAATACGGAGAAGCTCCACAAATCAAAGGAGTTATTCCAGAACTAATCAACAATGTTTATCCAGAATTTATTACATTAGGCCGTAGTGATAGTTATATTGTTAATGGATGGGAATTAGCATGTCATGGTGATGTTGGATCAGGAGGATCAAGAGGATCTCTACAACAATTTAGAAAACTTAACACAAAAATAGTAACCGGACATTCACATACTCCAGGTAGAAAGGATGGAGCATTAGCAGTAGGAACTTCTACTATCATGAGAATGGGTTACAATATTGGACCAAGCAATTGGTTGCAATCTCACGTTATTATCCACACTAGCGGAAAGGCTCAACATATACATATGATTGACGGAGAATTTACTACGTTTAAGTAGTTTATAAGTTTTTAAATATTGTCTCGGCTGCGCTTAATCGATTTGGATCTATATGTCCAGATCGTTCTGAGTATTTAGCGAATCCTTCTGCTTTTTTCCTAACTGTATCACCATGATTCATTGCCCTCTTAAACATTGTAGTTTCATATTTATACTCTCCGTCATATCCGTCCAATAATTCATATTTCATAAAGTCGGCTTGAAATTTCATATTTGCAGGATGTACTCCTTTTTCTTTTGAATACTTAACTAACGCTATCTTTCTATCACTCCTCCATTGCATTAATCCATAAGTAGACTTAGTTTCTTGAGCAGCATTACGTTCCTTTTCAATCGATTCTTCAAATTTCCTATTAGTAGATCCCAGCATCGCTGCCGGATTAAAGTGAGATTCAATCCATAGATTACCAGCAATAGCCGCGGCATCTATAGGCTCAAATCCTCTGTTTATTAGTTTATTGGCAAAATCTACTCCTTTTTCTATATCAACGTTGCTGGTTAGCACTGCTGATTCATTTAATGATTTCCATTTGCTATAATTAAGAATACTCATATTGTAAATGTATTTTTATTATTTATTTTGTCAGATAAATAATAAAAAGGGAAAGTAACATGGCCAGTAAGAAAAAAGAGAATGCAAGTCAGAAGAACATTAGAGAATGGGGAGAAGACATTATGTCTGGTAAATTTTCAGATAACAAACGATTAAAAGTAGGAGTTCAAAAGGCAAAGGATGAATCTGATGATCCTAGTGAATCTATCTCTAGTTTTATAGAACAACAAAAAACTAAACGTAAGGAGTTTCACATTATGCCATGGAAACAATTCGACAAATTAGGTAAACGATGAAACATGTAAAACCTTATATTAACGAGGACATGCTTGCTCCGATTGGATCTCTTCCTCCTGCAGGTCAAGCTCCATCAGGAGGAATGGATCCAATGCAAAGTAATATTGGCGGAGGAATTGAAGATCCATATGCAATGATGGGTACCGGCCGATCTAAGAAAAAGAAGAAAACCCAAGCTGATGAAAGTAGTAAAAAAGATAAGAAGAAAGAAGATAATAACTACACTAAGGCCTATTCAAATAACAAGGTTCTACCGTTCGGAGAATACTTAGACTCGTTAGCTTAAGAATAATAAGCAATCAACTTCATTCTTCTAATAAATAATAAAAAGATTCCTTATTAGATGGCAAATTTTTTAACCAATGTAGGAGACGTATTCACAGCGGGAGCTGATAACGCCGGATTAGGAGCAGAATCAAGTGGAGCATATAATTTACATCGGTCTCAATACACGGAGAATGATTCAACTGGGAATATGCCAACTGCCGCAGTTGACGGTAAGCTAAAGGCACCAGGTTCTTATTCATTATTCAACCCGTTTAATATATTTAGATATAGTAAGTTAGGATTAAATTCAGGAACTTACGCTAGGGATCTTCAACTTGATGATCATGGAGGCGGAGGAGGAGGACCAGCGTTTTCAGATTTCACAGGTGGAACAGGAACTGCTCCAATTGATGCAGACGCATTAACACAAAGGGCAGGATTCTTTAAGGAATTTACAGAGCAACAGAAAGAAATTGAAAATCCTACCGCGTCTAACATTATAAGATGGGCACAACGAAACGGTAGAGATGGACAAAGTGGACCAGGTAGTGCTGTGCCATATGCATCAGCCGATTTCATATGGTGTAAATACTATGGAAAAGTACCTAATAACAGGCTAGTAACCTTAAGAAGATATCCGATTCCAGTATCGGATGATATCCGAATAGCTGCGGAAAAATCTCCACTTATTCCAATAGCACAAGCAGTGACGTGGTATGGTGAAGATATTGGTAATAATTTAAATAACATACTTAATTTAAGCTGGGGACTTAACTGGGAATCTATTACAGCAGAAATGAATGATTTAAATGGTAATGAAATTACATTAAAACAATTAACAGATGCAATTGGATTTGATGCAGACAAAAACCCTAAAGCATATAATATATTAAAGACTCAAGTATTTTCCGGTGGTGGTAAAGTAGATTTACTTAAACTTTCAGGATATGATGAGGCAATACAAGATTACATTAAGAATGCATATGGAGATAACGGACCATATTGGAACAGGGTACTTGGACCAGTTAACGTTATCAATAAAACAAATATCAGACAACGTGGATTCAAGGATCAAAAACCTATTAAGTTAGTATTTGAATATTCATTAAGAGCATATGGAGGGATCAATCCTAAGATTGCATTCTTAGATCTTCTAGGAAACTTCTTAAGCTTAACATATAATACTGCATCTTTCTGGGGTGGAGGCATTAGATACTTCCAACAGACTGGAGTAACACTTCCTTCATTAGGAATGGAAGATGATATGCTAGCTGGTGACATGACCTCTGCGGTTGGAAATGGAATACAACAGATATTAAGCACATCCGGGAGTAATGCGAGACAATTAGTATCACTAGTTGAGGATTTGGCAAAAGGTGACACCGGGGGCGGAACATCAACTGAGGAACAGGAAGCAGCTATTCAAGCAGCATCTGACGGGTTTAAAGCAAACGCTTTTGAAAAGCTGATAACTCATAGAATGGGTAAACTAATGAGGATGCCATTAATATTCAGATCAATACTAGACGGTAGAGAAGTTGGTGAATGGCACGTTACAGTAGGTAATCCCATGCAGCCAATGGCAATGATAGGAAATTTATGTTTAGATACTGTTGATCTAGAGGTTGGAGAAGTATTAGGACTTGATGATTTTCCAACTGAATTTAAATTTACAGTATCACTACTTCACGGTAGACCAAGAGCTAAACAGGATATTGAATCAATATTTAATAATGGTAGTGGATGGATGACATTCTCTCAATTACCATCGCCATCATCGGCTAAAAATTCATATGGCGATGGTAATACAGCAGTTGCAAATAGGGCAAATAATAATGCGGATGGAGTTTCAGTATTGCAAGAGAGTAAGCCAATAAACACAGGAGATGCTGCGGTGCTAGGAACAAATGGTAAAGGAACTCTAGAGGATATGGTTTCAGAATATTCAAGACAGGTTAGAAATATGTATGGATCTGCATATGGTTCGAGCGAGATACTTACGGATTACTTTACTGAATTAAAAACTAAAGATTAATATGTTAACAAGCAAACTCTTAAATAAAAAGAAAATAATAATTAATTCACTAAGCCAACTGGTTACTGACTTAGTCTATGGCACATTTAAGTTTCCTGCATCAAATACAAATGCGGGACTAACTGTGATTAATGATTACGAAAATATGAGACCTGATCTATTAGCAGATAGGATATATGGAGATCAATCTAAGTGGGATGCGCTGTTAAAATACAATGGAATATCAAATCCGTTTTCAGTAAAGTCTGGAGACATATATTATACCCTACAATTTGGGGGATTAGACGCGACTTATGTTAAACCTAGAGATATTCAATTACGTGGAGAAAAAGTAAGCATCGATTCAAATGGAGCAATTATACCAGAAGCTAAATCTCCAGGTAAAGACAAGAATAGATTAGAAAATCTAGCAAATAAAAACGCGCAACGTGCAAAAGGAGCAGCGGCTGCTAAGAATGCAAAAGCAGTAGCAGACGGAGTAACAACTGGACCTGGAGGGGCACTTCCACCTGGGGTTAATAAGAAAGGAGACAAGAATGTTAAAATTAAAAATGGCAGACTAGTGCTCGGTGAAGATGTTACGACTATTAATGCGGATAATTGCCCGGTTCCAATATCACGTGCTAGATTACAAGCTGCATTATTAAAAGATAAGCTATTTTTATAACATATGGGAAAAGATTTAATAAAGGTAATAACTGACCCTAAAGTTCCTCTAAAGGAATTATGGACAGCGGACGATAGTGAATTAAATGCGGAGAACGCAAGTTTAGTTAGTTCATCCACGGTTAGATCCGCAGAATCGATGATTGGATCTGATGAGCCATATATTAAGATAAACACTATTCCAATATCTGGATTAGAAGAAATGATATTGGATGAAACCGGGTCAATACCAAGGATAAAAGTAATATTCACTGATGAATCTGGAGGATTATCTGGACCTAATTATCCTAAGAACGATCCAATATTAAGCCTATACATCAAGACTCAAAATCCTAATTTAAAACCTATTAGATGTGATTTTTTAATTACAAGTATCAAAACTAATCAAGACGCAGTACTAGATCGTGATAATATAGACAGAGGATCCACATTCATCATGTCTGGTGAATTGTTTATACCTAAGATATATGATAACGTATCTAAGAGTTACGCTAGCTTAAACTCAAAGGATGCACTTAAGGCGATTGCAGACGAAGTTGGATTAGGATTCGCAGATAATGAAGCGAATTTAAATGATAAGATGACATGGTTAAATACCAACACTAGTAGTTTAAATTTCATAAATCACGTCACTAAGCATTCATATATGGATGAAGATTCATTTTTTACTTCATTTATAGATAAGTATTATCATTTGACATTTGTTAATGTTGCTGAACAGCTTAATCCAACGCATGAAATTCAATATACTTATAATAATACAGTAGATGGATCAGCATTTGAAGCTACTCAAAATCTAAAGGATCTTAAGAACGATGAACAAGATGAGGTATTAAAACTCATCGGGCTTACTAATTTAGATGGCCAACGCGGTCAAACTGATTTTATTATAAATTATTCATTAATGGGGGATACTGGAAGAATATTAAAGAATAAGGGATTTAAGAAAAAGATATATTATTATGACCACAGTTTAGATTCCGATAAAATGGTAAGTTTCTTTGTAAATCCAGTAGAGATAAAAGGATATAAAAATGATAATAAAGGATTAGTTCCTGAGGATGAAACGCTAAAGGAATCTATTGTTAAAAAATGGATGAATATAGATTATGGTAACGCGCATGATCAATACAACGCAGCAGTGTTAATAAATGATCATAATAATAGTGAATTAAATAAAGTAAAGCTCAAGGTTGAGACCGCTGGAATTAATTTTCAAATAAGTAGAGGAAGTGGAATACCAATAATGATATACACAACGGGTCCTCAGAATATGAAAAAGAATTTCAGAAGAAAGGATAAGAATAAAGATGGATTCGCCGATACTGAAATAGATAATGAATCGGTAATTCCAGATGATATATTAACTGGAAGATATTATGTGAGTGGTATTAAATATATCTATGATAAATATAATGAATCGTTTCCGTACATAACTCAATTTCAGTTAGCGAGAGTTAATTGGGTAAGTGAAAATAATCTTTTTGAATAATGCCACATAATTTTACAGGGTTAGATATAAAACATGGTAACTTTAGAAAAGGATTATTTGTTGATCCATTCGATGAGCCTACGTATTTAACATTTGCACTAGATTTTAAATTCGAACATATACCTGCCAATTTTTCAGACGCAGAAGTGTTATTAAGTAATAGCCCACTGTTTGACTCTACCGGAAGCCAAAGTGCAATTAACTATTTAATAAACCGTGGATATCATCCACAGGCAGACGGTCTTGCAACATTTAGAGAAATATTAAGATACTTGACGTTTCAAGCACCATGGTATTTTCAAAGTATTACCGGATTAACTAAGCTATATGAACAAAATACCGATATGACACTCGGGATGAAAGCAAAAGGAGTAGTGCTTGAGGTTGATACACTAGAAGCAGTAGATCTTAGAATGTTTGAATTAGCTGGACTATATAGAAATGCAATATTAGATCTTAAACATAGAAGAGAAAGAGTTCCGGATAATCTTAGATGGTTCGCGGTTGATGTATATGTTGCCGAATTTAGAAACTTAAGATATCGTATACCGGGAGTAGGACAAGGCGCAGCAAACGCAATAGGAGTTAATACTGGAGAAATTGGTAATATAATAGGAGGCGGCAACATGATATCAAATGTAATGGAACAATTTGGATATGTTAAGTTTGAATGTAGACAATGTGAGTTTGATTTTTCTGATACGTTACCTACAACTAAAACAATTAAAGTTGGAAGTAGCGGAAGAGAATCTGAAAGTAACGGATTTAGGATTAATGTAGGATGGGTAAGTGAAGAGGCTAAATTTGGAGACGGAACTAAGGTATATGATGATTCTTCAAAAACTGATATCAAAAATCCATGGGGAGCTAAGAACACCGGAGCGGCTGTCCAGGACATAGGAACATTCCTAAGTGGATTGCCAACAATAGGGGATAGTATTCAAAATGCGGGACAGAAGGCAATGGCCGGACTTTCACAAATTGGAGGATTAATTAATCCAGCACTTCAAGCTGCTAGTAATTTTATAGATCCACCAGTTGATAAGCTTGGAGAAATGTACAGTAAAGATAAGCGTAAATACAAAGCAGAACCTAACGAAGACGTGTATGATGGCGATGTTACATATGGTAAGGAACCAACTGGCGACGTATATGATACCCCAATAACATTCCCAGATGAACCTACAGGAAACGTTTATCCATAAAAACGGTATAATTTAATATGAGCGATGATATAGGAGAAATAAATAAACGGAATGAAGATTACGTTGATAAAGCATACTTAGGAACAGTAGAGGATGCTAATGACCCTAATAAAGAAGGTAGATGTAAGATTCGTATTTATGGATTACATGAAGACGGTATTTCAACTGAAGATCTACCGTGGGCATATCCAAAACAAAAGAGTACTTACTTTGGACAAGACGGACAGGCTGGATCTATTTCTATTCCTAAGACTGATTCAGTAGTTGCAGTTAAATTTGATAACGGTAACATTTATTCTCCTGAATATTTTTCAATAATGGAATTAGCAGAAGATGTTAAAGATGAATTAGGAAAGGAATATTTAGGAACTCACATCGTATTATTTGATGGCGACGAAGAACTAAAGATATGGTTTACACTCGATAAGGGTATGACTATTCAACTTAAAGAATCTAAAGTTAATATTGGAGCTGATAAGGCTATATTAATAGAACATGCAGATACTTCGTCATCTATTGAATTAAGAGGTGGAGAAATCAACATCAACGCTAATAGTACAATTAACCTTACTTCAACTAGTGAAATTGAAGCAGCATCTAACGATGTATGGATCAATGGTAACTTCGTAACCGTTGGACATGGACCAGTTAAACAGCCTGCTGTATTAGGAGATAATTTATTCTTATGTTTAACTCAACTTGCGTCGGTAATTGATGCGAAGTATTATCCTACACCAGGAGTAGCATCTGGAATAGTTAGCGCATATAAATCGTTAGCACTTTCACAGACTGTAGAAATTTCAATGTAATCGCAATAAATAATAAAAAGATTTTAAATATGAAAAATTCACAAAACATAGGATTCAATTCTTGGTACAAGAAAAACAAATTAAACGAACAGGAATCATCAATGAATGATGATAATCGAAATATGGATGTTGTACTAGTGTATGCAAGTAATGATGCGATAACTCATATAGATTTTACTAGTATGCATAGTGTAATGTCAGAACAACATGGATATGAAGATTCACTGAGAGACGGACTAGACGATGTTATATATGTAATAGACCCGATTCAATCTGCTAATGATGCAGGATCTGTAGTACTAGATGGTAGTGGTAAAATGAGCTTGCAAGACTGTAAAGTGCTATTTAAGTTTGTTTGGAATGACGGATTAGAACAGGTAGATTTCTAATACAGATTAGCATCTGGAATAGTTAGCGCATATAAATCGTTAGCACTTTCACAGACTGTAGAAATTTCAATGTAATCGCAATAAATAATAAAAAGATTTTAAAAGGGATGAAAATATTAGATTTTAAAAATTGGAATAGAATTAACGAACATGAAAGTTCATTACATTCACATAAAGATGTATACAACACACTCATTAGTAAATATGATGAATCTGAAGTAGAAGATTATGAAGAAACTGAAATCGGACTAAATATTTCTCATGGAATATCAGCAGGAGTAGCCGATTTTACTATTGAAACTGACGGATTACCTGAAACATTATCACTTAATTGTTCAGCTAGACACTCAGCAGGAGATGATCCTGAATTCACGATGACTGCACAATTATATAATGCAGAAAATATACAAACACCGGAGCAGCTATTATCTATTATAGAACGAATGAAGCATTTAGATTTATCTGAATTAACTGATAAATCTAACGTTGATGGAATACAAGTTTCGTTTTTAACAAAACATGATTAATCATTACTTAGTATAAATCGTTAGCACTTTCACAGACTGTAGAAATTTCAATGTAATCGTAATAAATAATAAAAACATTATTAATATGAAAAATTCACAAAATGCAGGATTCAATTCTTGGTACTCTAAGAACAAATTAAACGAAGGTTATGCAGAGGACCGAGAACCTGAAGCTCAAGAAATGGCAGCTGATATTGTAGATAAATTAAACGACTTCAGAATGGCAGATTACATTGACCAGGGTCAATTTAATGCAGCTTTAGATATATTGAATATTACATCGTCTGATGGAAGAATACACTTTGATTCTTCACAAAGCAGTCGAATGGATAATGATTACTCTTAATTAATATAATTATTTAGTGTATAAGTTGGCGATGTTCTCATGTCGCATTAACTTATTTAGATTTGAATTAGGGGTAACAGATATCATATTGAATCCATGTGATTTAAGATCTCTGAAGTTCTGAAACATTTTATTAAATCTAATATCGTACCAACTTCTTTCTTTTTTATTAAGACCTGGATATCCATCAGCTTTCCAAAAGTGACTAGGCTCTTCCCATCTTAGTGAAATACCTGCCATATAAAATACATAATCGCTTAACTTTCCAGAAAGGATTCTATTTCCTAAGATACTTAATCCAGCAGACACTGAATCTGGAAAACATCGTCGATTTGTTCGTGGATATTTTCTAAGCCAATGCGGAATGTTAGGTTCTGAATTAGATAACCAATCACTAGTGAATGTAACACTATTCTGAACAAGCTTAAGTCTGGTATCTGGAACCCTATCAAGTTCAGTTAATATATCTGCATCATGAAAGAAGAAATAATCAGGAATATGTTTCAACCATATTCGATTTACTCCAAATGTCTTAATGTCTTTAGGTAGCTTATCGAATTTTATATCGTTAATGAATGGACTATTTCCGAGAACTAATATCTTTTGTTTAGTCATCCAAAAGAATATTTGCATTTTGAGCGCGATCATCAATAAAGAGATCAAATATTGGTTTACCAAATTTAAGTTCATGATACTTTACTCCCCATCGTTTAAATTGACTGATTGTAACACCAGTCCAGTCTATTCCAGATCCAGTTCCACGCGCAGTCCAGTAAACAATAGTGTCCCCACGATCATAATAACTATTTACTTTATCAATCGCTGTTTTGATTGGTCGAGCCTTGTTATAGTCACGAGTATTTGGAGACTTACATATAGTCTCGTCAATATCAACATATATTATAGCCATTTGTGAAAAAATGCTCTTACTTTTCTACCGAGTTCCATATCATTATGCTCAGTTGCTACTAATTCCTTGATCTCTTTAATTAATGTTTCAAATGTCTTCATTGGTTATAGTTATATTGTTTTCTGTTTTAAAATCTTCCCATTCATATGCATCCATTAGATCTGGAAATCTACCACCTTTGTTACAAGACTTCTTAACGTAGAACTTTCCAGGTAAATCGCAACCGCAATTTACACAATATCCATTCTTAACACAATCGTTCTTACAGATTTCAGCACGATACCTAACCTGTTCGCTTTCGTGTTCAGGAATAATGTTAAGTTTATCACCTAGCATTTTAAGGTTTCCTTCGACGTATTGCATTACTTTACTTACTGTTATCCCCATGTTATATTTATTATACTTTAAATACCTAGTGATTTTCTAACGTGATCATCACAATCAACTAATTTCTTTTTAACTTTATTACGTATGAATTCATTTTGTGTTTCTTGAGAATGAAATTTAACTCGTGTATCATTTAAACTTTCAACATTACAAGTTTCAGGAAGATAGTTATCAATGTAATGACTATTAATATCTGGATTAGCATAGCAGTCCATACCAGTTAAGTATAACGACTTAGGTTGATGTTGAAGTATTTCCCAAACTATATAAGATCCCATCAATGGGTTTGCTCCAATCTCTCGCTTAGATGCGTTCCATACTTGATACAAATCACGTATCATTATATACTGAGGACGATATCGAGTGGCTAACTTCTTAGTATCTTGTTTTAAATTAAGAAATTTAAGTCCTTTACTTTTATACATATCTATTGGAAGATTAGTTACTCTTGCAAATAGACAGTTTACATATAATGAGTCACATCGTTCTCCATAGTCAATTACATTATCCTTATCTACAGGAAATGATCCATTTGTCCGAATGACTATATCAAACGAGTCAATAAAGGTACCCTTTGACTCACCCATGATACACGGCGAAGGCCCTACAAAGATAACACGTTTACCTTTAATAAAATTCAAGTATCGAGTGTCAGTATATCCCATTATTCTCCTCTTAGTGATTTACGTTTAGCTAACTCTGATCCTAATACTTGACGTGGTTCGTTTCCACCCATCGCTTTTTCAATGTCTCTTATTCCTTTTACAAGTTTCATTAATCCACTGGGTTCTACTGAAGATGATTGATCAGATCCCCAATTAGTTCTATCAAGTGTAATATGTCGTTCAATCCACGTTGCTCCTAATGTTACTGCGGCCATTGTAGTAATTAATCCGTATTCGTGTCCGGAATATCCGATGTCGGTATCATGTCCATACTTAGATTTTAACCATGTAATATATTCAAGTCTAAGTTCACCTACGTTAGATGGGTAACTTGAATTGGTATGCATTACTACATCAGGATGTGCATGATTGATGCAGTGTATTATTTCTTCTTCAGTACTCATACCCGTACTTATAATAAGATGTTCAAAGTTTAACATAGCATGTTCACATAGCTCAATGTTGGTTATCAGAGCAGATGGAATTTTTGTAATTTGATTATCTATGCTTGCCATAAAATCAGCAGATGGGATATCCCATACTGATGCAAATAGTCCAATTGGTTTATATTCACAATAGCTATATAGCTCCAGCCATTCTTCTCTATTGAATTCAATATCATGTTTGTATTGAATATAGGTAGTTTCCTCAATTCTCCATGGAACTCTCTTAGGTTTATTTTTATGTTCTTCTGGTACACAATGATCAGGAGATCTCTTTTGAAATTTAACCCAATCACATCCAGCAACTACTGCTACATCAATTAGTTTCTTAGCATTTTCTAAGAACTTTGATTTGTCGTCACCATATGCAAAATTTATGCCGATCTCGGCTATAATTTTAGTCTTAATCATATCTTTATTTTATTGCTTCTATATTTAAACTCATTAGTTTTCCGTTCTCTTTATCCATATGAGGAAGGTAACATTGACTGAAGTCATCTACATGTGAATGTTCAGTCTCACGCCAGTCGTATCGAGCTACTTCCTTGAACCCAACTTCCTTCAAGTCGCTCGATAGTTGCTCAAAATCCCACGCGCAATAATGGAAATTTTCTTTGTAAGTTTGTCCACCATATAGGAATCCTCTTAGTAGTGTGAGATCCTTATGTTCAACGTAATGTTCAACCACTGCTTTAAAATCTGGAACTGCTATTCTAAGTATTCCACCTACTTTCAATATGCTATACCATCTTTTAAGTACGTCCATATACTCAAGTCGTGTTACATGCTCTAACACATGAGATACATAGATAACATCTGCTGTATTTTCTTTAAACTTTTCAAGGGTAATAATGTTATCGATAACATCAACTCCCTGTAAATCTCGCACATCGATATTAACATATCCATCTATGTTCTTCTTTGCGCATCCTAAATGTAATTTCATATCTTTATTGTATTTTTATTTTCAGCGGTTATTCTAGAATCTAGAAATCCACGCGTATATGCTAATTTATATATTCCGTCTCCAACAAGCTGGTCATGTGTCGACGCACATACATGATACCATTTTGAATCTATAAATTCAAAGTGTTGAACTGAATCTTTTCTATTAACGTCAACATCATTATATCTATGTCCAATAATAGATATCATATAGTCTTCATGGTTAAATTTATTAAATAAGTGTTCGTAATTTGCTCCATTAGTATCAAGTTGATATTTATGAGATGCTCTAAAATCTAACGGATAATCCTTTACGAAATCAAATTTATAAAAATTATTAGTGACGTGTAAATTCCAAGCATCAGAATGAGGAGACTTACATACTCTTCCGTACATTCCCATCTTATCTAAATATTCAGTGATGTCATATTTTTCAATTAAGAAACAATCATGATCTAGTATTCCAAAATATTTAGGCTTTCTAACTTTCACACAGTTGTGAAATATCCAAGATAATGTAGTTCCCAATTTCATAGAAGAATCAAAATTAGGTGTAGTTTGGTGATAATTATCAGGCGCTTTTAAATATGTTACATTTTCACGCTTACATATTTCAAGTAATTCAACAGAGGCAGTAGGGTAAAGTTGATTATTATTATCTACAATTATAAGATTATATGGAGTATCAAAAAATAATCGAAGTGTTTTTATTTGATATTCTATAAAAAATGAATTATTAAATGACGGGATGTATATATCTGTATCATTAACACTTGTGCTTTCATAATTAAATGATTCACAAGAGTCAGGCGTAGTATTAAAGTATGTTGAATACCAATCACGAGATTCTTGTGAATCTATATATGATTCATTATATGGAACTTTCATAATTCTTGTGACATTTTTAAATAGTTAGATGGAGTTCCAAGTACAATAGTTTCACTTTCATTATATATGTCACCAGTTGATATCTTCTTATTGTCAGATATCATTTTTCTATAGACATCACTTATATAAAGTTCATTATCATAATATTGTAGAAACAAATCAGCAGATGCAAATCCATAGAATCCAGAAGTGGCAGTATTTGATACTAAGATTTTTTCTGCAATCGTTGTTACTATATTATCATCGAGTATGACGTAGCTATATTCATGGTTATTAGATTCAAATATATCAATATATCCATCATGTGATGATAGTGCAGATTTAATATCCGAAATATTACGATTTAATAATATAGTATCAATATTATGAAATGCAATAGGTCCAGAAGTAACAGGTATACTTTTAATTCCAATGTAACATGTCTCAGCTTGACCTGATGTATCTCCTATTGATATTAAATTAGAAATTGGAATATCAAATGATTCCATTATCTTTTTAATATGTCCAAAATATATCTCATCTTCTTTATTTGCTATTAAATATACATTATCAAAGCATTCTTCACATAATAAGTTATGTAATATTTCAGATAAAATACTTCGATTACCATACGGTAATAAATATTTTGGAATATTAAATCCATCATCTCTAAATCTAGAGTATTTACCTGCCATTGTTAAGATTAAATTCATATTAATGTTCTTCATTTTTTGGAAATAATGTAGCTTCTTTAAATACTACATTATCTGGTAATTCAGATATGTAATTAACTAGGTTAGCGATATCATCGGGCTTTAATAGTTTATCAGTATCTCCACCGTAAGGATTGTCACTATTCCAAAGCGGAGTATCTATTCCACCTGGATTGATTGTACTAATTAATATATTTTTATTCTCTTTTCCTAATGCATCGAAAAATCCATTCATTCCATGCTTGCTTGCACAATATAATGACTGTTTCGGTATGCCATGTAATCCAGCAACTGAACTTATATTTATTATCCTTCCAGTATTCATAAGTTTTAAACATTCCATTGTACAGTATATGATACCTTTTAAATTAGTATCAATTATATTATCAACATCAATTTCACTACAGTTTGATAAATATTCAGATTTAAATATAGCTGCATTATTAATTAGTAGATCAACCTTTGATATTTCACTAAATTTACGTTTAACTTGTTCGTAGTTCTTGATATCTATATTTCTTTTACCACCTAATTCGATAACGTTCCACCTTTTGTTACTAAATAAATTAACTAGTGCCCTTCCAACACCACCAGTTGAACCAGTTATGACTACTGTTTTATTTTCCATTTATATTATTGAATATTTTAACAGTGTCACATATTTCAGAGTAAGTCAGATCATTTAGAAATGTATATTCCCCTATTCCAACGGGTATTGGTAGATTCTGATTTCCTCCTCTATGTTTAACTGTATCATGTAGAGACTCTAATAATAATTCAGGATTAGCAAATGATTCATTCCATGTATCTAGTCCAAGTTGATGTGCTACGTTTATTATTCTATTAACATCTGAATCTGACATTAAACCTTTCATATTTGAAATTGCACATGATATTATAATGTCTAGTGTAACGGCTTGTCCGTGAGTAAGTGGATGATCAGTAGTAAGAGATCTCATTTCAATTATAGGACTAAACGAGTGTCCAAAATCTACGCATCGTTTAAGATTCTTTTCCCATAGATTAGGTTCAAGTTCGTCTTTCATTCCTTGAATTGATGCGTTTATTACATACTCAGAAGTATCATTATCAAATTTAGAAGAAAGTAATTCACTTCCATTTTTTTCTAGAATTTTAAATAATTCATAATCTTTAATGATTGCCATTTTGATAATCTCTCCTAATCCAGAGCTAATCTCAATTGTATCAAGTGTGCTTATAAATTTTGAATCTAAAATAGATACGATTGGTGGATAATAAGTCCCTAGTCTATTTCGTCTAGATTCGAAGTTAATTCCAGTTTTAGCAGCAACACTTACGTCTACTATTCCAATTAATGTAGTTGGAATTCTAATATAAGGAACTCCTCTGCGATACATTGATGCTGCCATTCCAACTAAGTCCTGAATAACACCTCCACCTATTCCTATTATTGGATCACTATTTCTAGATATTCCAAAGTGTTCCATTTCAGTAAGGATTGTAGTAAGATGCTTTAAATCCTTATTTGATTCAATTCCATCTATTATAACAAGTCTATACTTAATATTATTGGATATGAAATATTGTTCTATTTTATCTCCATATAAAATATGCACCTTTTTATCGATTACAATTATGGATCTATCAGTATTACAATATGAAGTAATGTCAGTATTATCAGGTGAAAATAGATCAACTGACGTTTTTATATTATAGTTTATAGGTAACGATGTAGATATTGTCCATTCCATTATTATGTATTATTTTTCTTAAAGGTATTAAACAAGTTAATTGCATGATTGTAGAAAAAACTCATTTTTTTAATATCAATTTCTTGTTTAAATGGCAGCATTCTAATGAACTGTGAAATTTCAAACAATTTAACCATCTTTAATTGTTTTCCAGTAATATTATCATATAAAAATGAATTGAATATTTTATTGAATGTATCCAACCCAAAATTATTATCATCTGTTAATATGATATCCGAATTATTATGAAGTTCGTATTTTGAATTACACGATTGTAATATTTGTGAATAGTCACATAATTTAGAATCTATTATATTTTCTTCATATGGATCTATGAAAGTTATAGTGTTAGTAGCTGAATTATATAAAATATTTTCAAGAGTTAGATTACCGTGTGTGAATGTTTCGATGTCATCGTCATATTTCAATAGTTCGGTTTTAAATTCGGATATAGGGAATGAGTTAAATTCTGCGGACAAATCAGTATCGTTAATTTTTTGATTAACTTCTTCTTGTATATAAAGGTCAATTGCACTTTTATTTGAATTGATGTTAATTGAATGCATTGAATGCATTGATTTAATTAGCTCAACTATTAGATTAGATATATCAAATTCAGAAGTTGATGACATTAGGAAATCATATACGGTTACCGTATCCGGAATATATTCCATATCAAAGTATGCAATTCCATCGGAAGTTACTCCATATTTAATTATATTAGGAAATAATCCAGGAAATAAGTGGTTATATCGTTGTTGTCTCTTCAATTGAGAGTACCATCTCTGATATCCATATTCTCTATTTACAATGGTTGAACATTCCTTTCTAACAAATTGAAAATTTTCATCTGTGATTAGATATGTTGTACTAAGGGATCCTCCCTTTAATTTAAGTTTATTCATCATTTATAAAGTATTATTCCATTTAACAAACCTGATAGATATGTCTCTTTACATATTCTCTCATTAGGATGTCCACTAAATATTTTATTTCCGTTAAGTGCATGTAACCATTGTTTATTATGGTTTAGTCTAAAATCTCTAAATATGTGTTCCCATTCATGCTCAATAACATCATTTAAAAAAATCTCATCTTGTAAATAGTCTTCTCTTTTATATTTATTAAACAATTTATAATAGTTACATCCGTTTGTATCTAATCCAATATTGCCTGCTGGTCTAAAATCAAGATCAATATCTTTTACGAAATCATATCTAAAGAACGTATTCATAATGTGTATAAGCCAATATGTTGTATCTCCTTCATGTTTATCTCCAGGGTATGCATATCCATACATACCCTTTTCATCTAGAAAAGATTTCATGTATTCCCAAATGTGTGATATTAGAAAGCAATCATGATCTAACATAGCAAAGTATTTAGGTTCCCTATGTTTTATAGAGTTACGCCATATCCAATTTAAATCAGTACCTAGTTTGTAACTAAGTTGATTTATGTCTTGCATTTTATTATGTGGTAATTTAATATACGATACATTCTCATCTATACATAATTGCATTAAATCAGCAGATGCCGTTCCATTTAAATTACCATTAGTATCACAGAATACAATATTGAAGTCGATATCAGATAGAAACTTTCTAAGCATACGTATTTGATATTTGGCATAAAATAATCCATCAAATGATGTTATGTAAATTTCAAGTTCGAAATTTGTATTATTTAGATCAATGTTTTGAGTCTCACATAAATCAAGGGTTGTATTATAATAATTAGCATAAAATTCCTCATCATCGAACCTAGGATCGCCGCTTTTAATATCATGTTGTTCCATATTATTTAAGTGTCCAATTTTCCCAAACAAAATCATAACAGTACGTACAATCGTGTGTGATCGCTAATCTTTCTCTAATAGCGTCTCTTCTAGTGATACAATTGTCTACAAATGAATGAAATTGTATTTGAATATTCTTTAGTTTATTAAGACTAACATCGGATATATTTTCAAATATATCATATTCAGAACCTTCAATATTAATCTTAATCAGATCAACTATTCCACAATTAGCAAGATGATCGTTTATATCCAACATGTAAATTGCTTCTAATACATCATCACATGCTTCTATGAACATAGATGATTCTTGTGATTTCTTTACAATGTTAATCATTTCAGTCTTATTACTAAGTCCGGATTTATGTGCAATAATTTTAGTATTCTTTAGGAATCTATTATGAATAAATTGCCAGTATTCTGAGACTGGTTCAAATACTTCAATATTACACATATGGTTAGCAAACATAGCAGCTGCCCATTCTCCTCTGTATCCACCAACATCAATAATATTAGAATTATCAGTAAGATCATAGCTTAATCTATGAGTTAAATCTCCATCATCTTCAAACCATCTCTGTACTTCTTCATGAAATATTTTATTAGCAATATTCTTTTCATCTTCAACATAAGGCTCAGGAATAGGTTCTGATATAAGTTCAGGTACAACGTGTTGATTTGAATACTTACTTAAATATCCAATGTTATCATAATAATGTCTAAGTTCGCCTTCTGTATATGATTGAACTTGACTAAGGAAATTATTATTGTTTGCCATATGAGGATTCGCACTAGAACTATTAACTCCTCTACTATGTTCAATATGATAAACCATATTATTTAGCCATTCAACTTTATATCCTAACTTTTGAAATCGATATCCACGCTCTTTATCTTCAGGTCCATATGAGATAAAATTCTCATTTTCCATTCCACCTTCACGATATGATTTAGTGCTAAAGAATTGACAGTGCCCATATTCACTTCTAGTAATTGCCATATGTTGAGGTGCAATTAAATCTATATCATTAGTTGTATGTATAGTATGTCGACCTGGACTATGGATTTGATATTGAGAATCTCCCCAGAAATATGGGTATATTAAATCAGATCCATCTAATATTTTTTCTTGACATTCGAAATATACGTCAGGTCTTAATAAAATATCAACGTCGTAGTTAACAACGACTTGTGTTTCTACTAAATCTAACATTTCATTTAGGAATCTAGTTCTATGAAATATATCATTCCCGGCTTTATTCTCTGAGAATACATACTTAATGTTAGTGTCTAAATTTAAGTTCTCAAGTATCTGAGGAACTTTAGATACTGTATCATGTTCAAGTATGATAATATTAGTATCAAGATGCTTAGATAGGTAAGCGAGTGTTATATGGAGATTTAGTTTTCTATCCTCACTTTCAAGGTAAAGTGGGATAATGAATGTTGTATTTCTAAGGTTTAATCTTTCCATCGTATCTTTATATTTTTATAATGTCCTTTCTGTAAATGGTTTCGTAGTTTTTAATACTAGCAGTGTCGCTGAACCATTTAGATGGAGCATATACTATTTTAGATGGATTATTATTTAAATAACTTGCCCACCATGAATAACTACTATTGCAAATAATATTATTCTTACACATAGTCATTGCAATAAAATCAGTGATAACATCGTTTCCTTCCATGAAGATAAAATTATATCCATTATCTCCTGTAAATTGAGTTTTACACCATGCAATATCATCTGAAAATATTAAGAATTTAGTAATTCCGTTTTCTGTCATCATCTTAATACCTTTGTTGTAATAATTAATATCACAAACATCATGAAATTCATTGCCAACATAATCTCCACGTCTAATGTGAATAGAACATGGATTTCCACTTAGTTCTTTAGAATACTTTTCATTAATATTATTCACTAAAAAATCAGCAGGTTCAAAATAATGTCTTATAGTATCTTCACAATGTTCCCAATACTTATCAGATTGAAAATATCCATGTAAATTAGTTGCAACTCCAAACTTAGGGATTGTAGCATGTGAGAAGTCAGGCTCATTAAATACATGAGAAATCTGAGACGGTACAAGAGTCTCATCTAATTTATTCTTAAAATAATGTGCGAAATCCAGTTTGTCATAGTTGCAAATCCATCTTGGAAATTTAGCTGGGATATCATACATTTTAGAATATCCAAGTGCGGCTGCTATTTGAAATAGTTGGTTTCCCAATCTACCAAAGTGGCCAATGTCTTTTACTGTAATAAAGTTACTCATTTAATTTATCTAGGTCTTTTTTAGTATCAACATCAATTGTATCTTTATCGATGTCAATGTATATAGTATCTATGTTATACATATTATTATTGAGTCCATGTAACGTTTCCTTTCTAAACATTGTAATATAATGACTTATTTCAAAACAGTCAGGATAATCTTGACGTCTATATAAATCATGGTAAAATAACTGTGATCCGCCGAAGGATCCTTCTCTTTTTAATATTAGGAATGGAGAAACATCTATTTCTTTCTTACATAATAGTGACGGCGCATTAGTCATTGAATATAATTCATATGCGTCCATAACTTCCTCCCATGTTCGTTCAGGATATGTTAAGTATAGCATTATAATAACCTCATCATCTTCGGTATTAATATCTCCCATACAATCGATGAGTGAATCTTTAGTTGATATAAAATCTGAAGCGTATTCTAACG
>Ga0307488_10001360_pt1 | contig 20453 bp, 18 predicted proteins | sample SB02metaG_FD_202248 | JGI IMG/M metagenome (GOLD analysis project Ga0307488, IMG submission 202248) | Sea-ice brine microbial communities from Beaufort Sea near Barrow, Alaska, United States - SB 0.2 | ecosystem: Environmental > Aquatic > Marine > Coastal | place: USA: Alaska | collected... | reverse complement strand
AGGAAAAGAAGTGCTGTCTATAGATCCTTCTTATTTTAGACCAACCGAAGTAGACTTATTAATTGGAGATCCAACTAAAGCAAAAGAAAAATTAGGTTGGGTGGCAGCATATGATTTGGCTTCGTTGGTAAAAGACATGATGCAATCGGATGTGAAATTGATGCAAAAAGAACAGTATTTGAAAGCGGGTGGTTACCACTCGAGTAAAAATTTAGAATAATTACATTAAAAAAAAGTCTAGCGATAGTAATCGAGAAAAATAAAAGTTAATAAATATTAACATGAATTTAGAAAAAGTAAAAATTGCAGTGATAGGTCAAGGTTATGTTGGTCTTCCTTTAGCTATTGAGTTTGGGAAAAAATATCCAACTTCGGGATTTGATATCAACCAGGCTAGAATTGATGAATTAAAAAAAGGAATTGATCATACCAATGAAGCTTCATTAGAGCAATTAAGAAGTGCTAATCAGTTAACTTTTAGTGCAAATATTATTGACATCAAAGAGTGTAATATCTATATTGTAACAGTTCCAACACCTATAGATGAATTCAAAACACCTGACTTAAACCCTTTAAGAGGTGCTTCTAAAATGCTTGGTGAGATTCTTAAAAAAGGAGATACTGTTATTTATGAGAGCACTGTGTATCCAGGATGTACTGAAGAGGTTTGTGTACCTATATTAGAACAAACAAGTGGCTTAATTTTTAATACAGACTTTTACTGTGGATATTCACCAGAGAGAATTGTTCCAGGAGATAAGATTAATACTTTAACCACCATTAAAAAGGTAACATCAGGGTCAACTCCTGAGATCGCTAATTTTTTAGACGATTTATACAGTTCAATTATTACTGCAGGTACTTTTAAGGCCGCAAGTATGAAAGTAGCAGAAGCTAGTAAAGCCATTGAAAATGCACAACGTGATGTTAATATTTCATTTGTAAATGAATTGGCTTTAATATTTGACAGAGTGGGCATAGATACTCAAGACGTTCTTGATGCCGCGGGGACGAAGTGGAATTTTCTTAAATACAAACCAGGGCTTGTTGGAGGACATTGTATAAGTGTAGACCCATATTATTTAGCATATAAAGCAGAGAACCTTGGTTATCACCCAGAAGTGATACTAAGTGGTAGGAGGGTAAACGATAACATGAGCACTTTTGTAGCAAGCAAAATGATCAAAATGCTTATCAAAGCAGGTAAACAAATTATGGGCTCAAAAATTTTAATTTTAGGAGTTACTTTTAAAGAAAATTGTCCAGATATCCGAAATTCAAAAGTAACAGATGTGCATAAAGAATTAAAGGAATTTGGATTAGAAGTTGATGTTTATGATTATGAAGCTCATCCTGCAGAAGTTAAAGAGGAATATGGAATACGTCTTATTGATGAGATTACAGAAAAATATGACGGAATATTATTGGCGGTATCTCATGACAAATTTTCAATGATAAATATTGAGTCTTTAAAGAAAGATTCTAATAGTATTGTATATGATTTAAAAGGGTTTCTTCCAAGAAATCAGGTAGATTCAAGATTATAGAATAGATGAAAAATATACAAATGGTTGACCTTAAAGGTCAATACAACAAGATCAAAGATCAGATCGATACTGCAGTGATTCAAACGATCGAATCAACGAGTTTTATAAATGGCCCAACCGTTAAAGAATTCGCTAAATCGTTAGAAGATTATTTAGATGTAAAGCATGCAATACCCTGTGCCAATGGTACTGATGCTCTTCAAATAGCACTCATGGCCTTGTCGTTAAAACCTGGTGATGAGGTTATTTGTCCTTCTTTTACATATGTTGCAACTGCGGAAGTTATTTCTCTTTTGGGATTAACCCCTGTGATGACGGATGTAGATCCAGATACTTTTAATATAACAGCTGATATAATTAGACCACATTTAACAAGTAAAACAAAAGCAATTGTACCTGTTCACCTTTATGGTCAATCTTCTGACATGGAAGGTATAATTAATTTAGCTAAGGAGTTTGGTTTGTATGTAATTGAAGACAACGCTCAAGCAATAGGTGCTAAATATACTTTTAGTGATGGGACTGTAAAAAGTACAGGTACTATTGGTCATATAGGAACTACTTCTTTTTTTCCATCGAAAAATTTAGGCTGTTATGGTGATGGGGGGGCAATGTTTACAAATGATGATGAAATTGCTAAAAACCTTAAAATGATAGCAAATCATGGTCAAGAGGTCAAGTATTATCATAAAGTAACAGGCTGCAATTCTAGATTAGATTCAATTCAAGCTGCAATTTTAAATATTAAATTAAATCATTTGGATAGTTATTCTTTTTTAAGAAATAAAATGGCTAAAAATTATGATGAAAATTTTTCTGAAATTCCAGAATTATTAATACCAAAAAGACAATGCAATTCAACACATGTATTTCACCAATACACATTAAAGATTGTACCTGAATTAAGAAATTCTCTGATTGATTTTTTAAAGGAAAATAATATTCCAGTGATGATTTATTATCCGGTTCCACTTTATAAACAAGAAGCATTTAGCAGCTATGTAAATAGTGATTTTAGGATAGAAAATGTGGAACAACTTTGCAATACTGTTTTTTCATTGCCTATTCATACTGAAATTGAAAATTCATCTCAAGATTTCATTATTCAAAAAGTAAAAGAGTTTTTTAATAAATTATAAAATGTATACAAAAAATTATTTCGTTCACGAAAGTTCATATGTTGATGAGCCTTGTCAAATAGGAAAGGGAACAAAGATTTGGCACTTTTCACATGTTATGAAAAATTCAGTAATTGGAAAAAATTGTAATATTGGTCAAAATGTTGTGGTGTCGCCAAATGTTCAATTAGGAAATAATGTTAAAATTCAGAATAACGTATCAGTGTATACTGGAGTAGTTTGTGAAGATGATGTATTTCTTGGGCCATCTATGGTTTTTACTAACGTAATAAACCCACGAAGTGGCGTTATTCGAAAAGAGGAATACATGAAGACTGTTGTTAAAAAAGGAGCATCTATTGGTGCTAATGCTACCATTATATGTGGCAACAATATTGGGAAATATGCATTTATTGGGGCTGGAGCAGTAGTCACAAAAGAAGTTCCTGATTATGCATTAATGGTAGGCAACCCGTCAAAAAATATCGGATGGATGAGTGAGTTTGGAAAGCGTTTAAATTTTGATAATACAGGAATAGCAATTTGTGATAATACAGGTTTAAAATATAAATTAAGTAATAATTTAGTACATAAAATAGATGAATAAAAATTTCGCTTTAATTGGAGCTTCAGGATATATCGCTCCCAGGCATTTACAGGCAATAAAAGATACAAACAATAATTTACTGGCAGCACTTGATCGTTTTGATAGTGTTGGAGTAATGGACAGTTATTTCCCCAATGCTGACTTTTTTGTTGAACCAGAAATTTTTGATAGACATATTGAAAAATTAAAATTTGATAAAGGAATAAATTTAGATTATGTAGGTATTTGTACACCAAACTATCTTCATGATTCACATATTAGAATGGCGCTTCGTTGGGGAGCAGATGCTATCTGTGAAAAACCATTGGTTTTAAATCCATGGAATCTAGATGCACTTCAAAATATGGAAAAAGAGTCTGGACAAAGAGTTTGGAATATTCTTCAACTAAGATTACATAAAAGTATTATTGAATTAAAAGCAAAGGTTGATGCAGCACCAAAAGATAAAGTTTTTGACATTGATCTTACCTATTTAACCTCTAGAGGGAATTGGTATTATACATCTTGGAAAGGAAGTCCTGATAAATCAGGAGGTATTGCTACAAATATTGGTGTTCATTTTTATGATATGCTTTCATGGGTTTTTGGAGATGTAAAGAAAAATGTTGTTCATGTTCAATCACATGATAGAGCGTCAGGCTACCTAGAATTTGATAGAGCAAGAGTTCGTTGGTTTTTATCAATTAATTATGATCTCATTCCAGAAGAAATAAAACTAAAAGGACAAAGGACTTTTAGATCTATCACCATTGAAGGAGAAGAATTAGAATTTAGTGGTGGCTTTACTGATCTGCATACAAAAGTTTATAAAGGAGTTATTGAAGGAAATGGTTATGGTTTGGAAGACGCTAGGAAAGCTATTGAAATTGTTCATGATATTAGAAACTTAAAACCAATTGGTTTAAAAGGAGAATATCACCCTTTTGCAAAAAATAAATTAACTAATCACCCCTTCAAAAAATCAAAAAGATAAATATGCTAAGTAACATAAAAAAAGTATTAGTTCTTGCTCCACATACGGATGACGGAGAATTTGGTTGTGGTGGTACAATTAACAAATTAATAAAACAAGGCATAGAAGTACATTATGTAGCTTTTAGCGCCTGTGAACAGTCTGTCCTTCCTGAATTTCCAAAAGATATTTTAATTACTGAGGTGAAAGCTGCTACAAAGAAGTTAGGTATCCATCCAGATAATTTGCACTTACTTAAGTTTGATGTAAGAACTTTTAATTTTAATAGACAAGAAATATTAGATTATATGATTTCATTTAGAAATAAATTTGATCCAGATTTAATATTTATTCCTTCGTTGAATGATGTTCATCAAGATCATTTTACTATTGCAAATGAAGCAGTAAGAGCCTTTAAATTTAAAAATATTCTTTCCTATGAAATGCCATGGAATAATTTTAATTTTAACACTTGTTATTTTACAATTTTAAATGAAGATAATTTAAATACAAAAGTAAATGCATTAAAACATTATAAATCTCAAATGCATAGATCTTATGCTAGTGATGAATTTATTAGAGCATTAGCAAAAGTTAGGGGAGTGCAAGTAGGGAGAAATTTTGCCGAGGTTTTTGAAGTAATCAGATTAATATCATAAAATGAATATACTAATGACAGGTGCAGGTGCACCAGGTGGACCAGGAATTATAAAATGTTTAAAAGAAATACCGAATTCAAAATTAATTGTAGCTGATGCAGATGATAAAGCATCTGGAAGGTACTTAAATGATTCCTTTGTTCAGATCCCGAAAGCAAATAACCCTGAATTTGTTGAAGAAGTCTTAAGAATTTGTATTAAAATGGATATTCAAATTATTTTTCCATTGGTCACAAATGAACTTTTTATCTTTTCCAAGAATAAAGATTTATTTTTAAAAAACAATATCAAAGTGATAGTTTCAGACTATGAAAGCTTAGTAATTGCTAATAATAAGAGCTCACTTTACCAACACCTCAAGAAAAATGGTATAAGTACTCCTATGCATAGAGTTGTTTCAAACTTTGATGATTTTTTTAGAGCAAAAGAAGAAATCATGTCTACTAAGTCTTCATATTGTATCAAACCCTCTATTTCAAATGGAAGCAGAGGAGTAAGGTTAATAGATAGTTCAGTTAATGAATTTGATTTACTTTTTAAGGAAAAACCAAATTCACTATACATATCAGATGAAAAGATTAGTAGCTTGCTTAAAAATAATTCTTTTCCGGAATTACTCGTAGCAGAAATCCTCCCTGGAAATGAATATACAATAGATACAATAGTAGATGTTACTGGAAACCCTGTTTTAATTATTCCAAGATTACGGACTAAGGTCAATGGAGGGATTTCGGTAGCAGGAAAGTTTGAAAAAAACCTTTCTATAATAAAGTATTGTGAAAAAATAATTAAATCATTAAAATTGGTCGGTCCAATTGGTATCCAAGTAAAAGAAGACACAAATGGGGTGTACCAAATTCTAGAAATCAACCCAAGAATTCAAGGAACTAGTGTTGCAGCATTGGGTATTGGTGTTAACTTACCCAAATTAGCTGTAGAAACGTTTACCCAAAAGAAAGTAAATATTCCTGAAATAAAATGGGATGTGGAATTTATAAGATACTATAATGAATTATTTTTCTAGATTTAAATTAGTAATATTTGATTTAGACAATACACTTATTAATGAAGAGGATTATTTATTTGAAGGATATAAAAACATTGCAAATTATTTATCTAAAAAATATAAAATTAATAATTCTTTGATAGAATTTGCTTTAGTAGAAAACTTTCGGTTGAATGGTAGAACAAATTTATTTAATAAAATTTTTGATGAGTTTAAGATAGGTATAGAAGAACTTAATGTTGTTTTAAGAATTCTTAGAGAGTTTAAACCTAAAAATAAAATTCATTTGATTACTGAGTTAAGAATTATTTTAGAAAGATTAAAATCTTTAAACATATCATATGTTATTCTAACGAATGGTAATCCGAGTCAGCAAAAAAATAAAATAGCCCATATTAATTGGGGAGATTTACTTCCTCATGTCATATATGCAAACGAAATAGAACCAAAGCCAAGCGAAGCATCATTTAAAAAATATTTATTATCTCTTGATAAAGAATTTGATAAGGACAACATTTTAATGATTGGTGATAGTAATGTTGATAAATTATTTGCTAAAAATTTTGGTTGTAAATTTAGTTTTGTCAGCAATTTTTTAAATTAATTTGCTAAAATAAAAAATGAGAAAAAATTTAATTATTTTTGGAACAAGACCAGAAGCTATTAAAATGGCTCCACTTGTAAACCAATTTTTAAAAGATAACAGATTTGAAACTAAAGTTTGTGTTACCGGTCAGCACAGAGAAATGTTAGATCAGGTTTTAAGTTTCTTTAATATTAAGCCAGATTATGATTTAAGCTTAATGAAGCCTAATCAGAATTTATATGATTTAACGGGTGAAGTAATAGCTGGCTTAAAGCCAATACTAGAGTCTTTTAAACCTGATTTCGTTTATGTTCATGGGGACACAACTACAACTATGGCAGCAAGTATTGCAGGTTTTTACTACGGTGCAAAAATCTGTCATGTAGAAGCTGGTTTAAGAACTAACAATATGTTATCCCCTTTTCCAGAGGAAATGAATAGACAGGTTACGGGCAGGGTTGCTACATACCATTTTGCGCCAACTATAAAATCTCAAGAAAATTTACTCAAAGAAAATTTACTCAAAGAAAATATTTTAGTTACTGGAAATACTGTAATAGATGCTTTGTTAGAAAGTTCTAGTAGGGTTAAAGATTTAGAGAATGAAGAGGTTACTAGCCTTAAATCTAAAATAAATTTTAATAGTCGAATTATATTAGTAACGGGTCATAGAAGGGAAAATCATGGTCAGGGTTTTATTAATATTTGTGATGCTCTAAAAGAAATAGCAGTTAAGAACCCAGATGTAGAAATTATATATCCAGTTCATTTGAACCCTAATGTTTTAAAACCAGTAACTCAACTTTTAGGAAATATTAAAAACATTTATTTAGTTAAGCCGCTTTCATATCCGTCTTTTGTTTGGTTAATGAATAAAGCATATTTAATTATTACAGATAGTGGAGGTGTTCAAGAGGAAGCACCAAGTTTAGGAAAGCCAGTTTTAGTAATGAGAGATACAACTGAAAGACCTGAAGCATTAGAAGCTGGGACTGTAATTCTAGTTGGTACAAATACAAATGTGATAATAAAAGAAGCACAAGAATTATTAGATAATTCAGAAAAGTACAAATCGATGAGTTCTCTTCACAACCCTTATGGAGATGGAAAAGCATGTCAAAGAATAATTGAATTTATTTCAAATTTAAAATAAATATGAGTAAAGTAAAAGTTGTTACTATTGGTTTAGGATATATAGGATTGCCAACATCAGCATTAATTGCACAAAATGGTATTCAAGTTCATGGTGTTGATGTTAATCAGCATGTAGTTGATACGATTAACCAAGGAAAAATTCATATCGTTGAACCAAGTTTGGATATTGCAGTTGAAGAAGCTGTTAGAAAAGGTTTTTTACAGGCAGATTTGAAACCTGTTGAAGCAGAAACATATTTAATTGTTGTTCCAACTCCTTTTAAAGGAAATCATGAGCCAGATATTTCTTATGTAGAGTCTGCAACTAGAAATATTCTACCATTCTTAAAAGAAGGTGATTTATATATAATTGAGTCCACTTCTCCAATTGGGACTACAGAAAAAATGATGAATTTAATTTATGGTGAAAGACCAGAATTAAAAGGAAAATTAAATATTGCATATTGTCCCGAAAGAGTATTGCCAGGAAACGTTATGTATGAATTAATCCATAACGATAGAGTAATTGGAGGTATTGACGAAAACTCCACACAGAAGGCACTAAATTTTTATAAACAATTTGTAAAAGGAGAATTACACGCTACTAATGCAAGAACAGCAGAAATGTGTAAGTTAACAGAAAACTCTTCCAGAGATGTACAAATAGCTTTTGCAAATGAGTTGTCATTAATATGTGATAAGGCAGGTATTAATGTTTGGGAATTAATAAATTTAGCAAATAAACATCCAAGAGTTAACATACTGCAACCTGGTTGTGGTGTTGGAGGTCATTGTATTGCAGTAGACCCTTATTTTATTGTTTCAGATTACCCAATGGAATCTAAAATTATTGGTACAGCAAGAGAAGTAAATAATTACAAGTCTTTTTGGTGTGCTGAAAAAATTCAGAATGAAAAATTACAGTTTGAATTAAAATTTGGAAGAAAACCTAAAGTTGCACTTATGGGACTTGCCTTTAAACCAAATATTGATGATTTAAGAGAGTCTCCTGCTAAATATATAGCTCAAAAAGTTTTACAAAATGATAGTAACGGAGAGTATTTTATTGTAGAACCAAATATTGAAACTCATAATGTTTTTAAATTAACAGAGCATATAGAAGCTTCTGAAAAAGCTGATATTATTGTGTTTTTAGTGGATCATGTTGAATTTAAAGACTTGGTAATTAAAAATGATAAGCTAGTCCTAGATTTTGCAGGTGTTTTTCAAAATAAAAACAAAAATATTGAAAGATAAAGTTTTTGGTAATGTAAGTTTTTCAATCCTAAACAACTTCTTTACATTATTTGTTTCTATAGCCTCAGGAATGATTATTGCAAGACTCTTAGGACCTGAAGGTAAAGGAAAACTTTATCTAATAACTCAGATTATCTCATTTGGTGCAATTTTTTTTACACTAGGGCTTGGTTCCTCATTACTTTTTAATTTAAGGCAAAAAAAAATAACGAAGAATAAAGCAATTAGTTTCAGTATAACGTATTTAATATTTATGTTGTTGTTACTATTTATATTATTTAATTTTTTAAAACTGAAATCCTCTTTTTTATTAGAGAATAATTTACCTCAGGAATTTGCTTTTTATGGTTTTCTATTAATTTTCACAAATTTAATAATAAACTTCTTTAATTTTATATTGATGAATTCAGAATCAGGTGTTAAAACTTGGTCTAAAATTTCAATGTTTGCAAATTCAATTTATTTAATCTTAATTTTTTCTTTGGTGTATTTTTATTCAAATGGGATAAAAGGGGTGTTAATTGCTTTATTTATTACTACCATTATTAAAGTAGTTCTTTTATTTAAATCTAATTTTAGTAAAGGTTTTCAATTTTCATTTTTGACATTTAAAGAACTGATTTTAATTTTTAAGTATGCCTTAGGGATTTTTGTGGCTAATCTTTTTTTAACTAGTGTTTACAGAATTGACACCTTTTTTGTTAATTATTTTTTATCCTCTTCAGAGCTAGGGATCTATTCAGTTTCTGTTAATCTTTCAGAATTATTATTGTTAGTTCCAAGTGCAATAGGGGTTGCTTTATTCCCTCATTTGACATCTTTAAAAAAAGAAGAAAGAAAATATTCAATGGGAAAGATTGGACGTCTTAGTCTAGTTTTAGGAATTGTCTGTTCCTCAGGTATTATTATATTGGGTTACCCTTTTATTATTTTAGTTTATGGAGAAGAATTTATAGGAGCATACATTCCTGTTCTGTTTTTGCAGCCAGGATTAATTGCCATGACATTAAATTTCGCTTATGCAAATTATTTAAATTCTGTTGGTAAGCCTAAAATCGGTGGAATAATTTTTGCTTTTGGCTTATTAATTAATGTAATTTTAAATTTTTTCTTTTTAAAAGAAACCGGTATTGTAGGGGCTGCAATATTTTCATCACTTACATACATTTTAATCACAATCAGTTTTTTATTTTCAATTTTATTCATTCATAAAGATTTGAAGTTGAAAAATATTTTAATACCCAATAAAGATGATTTTAAATATATTATTAATCAATTTAAGACAAAACTCAAAATAGGATAAATATGTGCGGAATAACAGGAGTTTATTATTTTGATAAGAAAAAACCCGATTTATCTTTATTAAAAAAAATGGGAGACACTATTTCTCACAGGGGGCCAGACCACGAGGGATATTATAGAAATAATGAAGGTATTGGGTTTTGCCATAGAAGATTAAGTATATTAGACTTGACAGACTCAGGAAATCAACCTATGTCTAATGAAAATGAAACAATTTGGTTGGTATTTAATGGCGAAATATATAACTACAAAGAATTAAAAGCCAATTTAGAAAGGAAAGGTTACAAATTTAAAAGCAATTCCGACACGGAAATAATTATTAAATGTTATGAAGAATATGGTGTAGATTGTGTTAAATATTTTAATGGAATGTTTGCATTTTCTTTATGGGATTCGAAAAATGATATTTTCTTTGCCGCAAGGGATAGAATAGGGATCAAACCTTTTTATTATTATTCTAATGACAAAATGTTTGCTTTTGCTTCTGAAATAAAGAGCTTACATGTTCATCCTGAAATAATCAAGGAGCCTAATGATGAGGGTATTTTTAACTATTTATTATTTGATCATCAAATAGATCATCAAACTTGGTTTAAAAATATTTATACTTTAGAACCAGGAAGTTTTTTAATAATTAAAAATAATAATTTATCAATAAAAAAGTTTTGGAGTATAAAATTTGATATTGACTATTTAAGAAGTTTTAAATCTTTCAAAAAAGAATTAGGAAAAACAATAATAGATTCAGTTGAATCTCATTGGCAAAGTGATGTTCCTGTAGGTGCTCATTTAAGCGGTGGTGTAGATTCTAGTTCTATAGTTTCTATAGCCTCAAAAATATTAAATAAAAGTCTAGATACATTTTCATCAGCATTTGATTTAGGTAAAGAATTTGATGAGAGAAAGGAAATTAATATTGTTGTAAAAGATTCTAAAACAAACCATCATCAAATTTCAATATCTGCAGATGATATCAAAAATAATTTAGAGAAGATTATTTATCATATGGACGAACCTGTAATTGGCCCTGCAATTCTCCCAATGTACAGGATTAGTGAACTAGTAAAGAAGTCTAATGTGAAGGTTGTAAATGGAGGGCAAGGAGTTGACGAAATGTTTGGAGGATATAAACCATATTTTAGTTTAGCAGCCAGTAATTTATTAAATAATTTTAAGCAGAAAAACTTTCCTTATACTGAGCTTTTTTATTTTCCGAGCTACTTATTCAAAGGTGGAACAATAAAAAGATTTAAAAATAAAATTTTTAAAAAGTTCAAAAAAAATAAAACCGAACAAAATTGGATTAAAGGAAAAAATATTCATGAACGAATTATTAAGGGTACTAACGTAATGAGAAATGAAACCTCTAACTTATTACCTTTTGAAAAATCTGCTTATGTTAGTTTAAGGTATTATTTGCCAGCTTTATTACACCAAGAAGACAGAATGAGTATGGCCTGGTCAATAGAATCTAGAGTTCCAATGCTAGACAACAGAATTATTGATTTATCATTGAAAATACCTAGCTGGTATAAAGTTAATAAAGGAATGTCTAAATCTATTTTTAGAGAGTCTGTAAGAGGTATTGTTCCTAATAAAATATTAGATAACAAAATAAAAAGAGGTTACCCAACTCCAACTTCTGTTTGGTTTGCAAATGATTCTTATGAATATCTGTTAGAGCTTTTTTCAGATGATCAATTTCTAGCATCTAAATATGTTAATAAAGAAATCTTAATAAAAATTTTAAATAAACAAAAAAATAATATTAATAAAAATGTGTCATTTCCTGTATGGAAAGCTTTAGTTTTAAACACATGGCTGAAGATTAATTTTTCTAAAAATGAATAAAGTACTTATTATTTGTAGTAATTTTTTGCCTGTTAGAAATGGAGGAACTATTAGATGCGAAAAAATGGTTAAATATCTTCCAAATTTTGGATGGGAAACCGTTGTCTTAACTAGATCCCCTGCGAATATCAGTAAAACATTTTACCCTAAAGATCAGAAATACTCTAAAGTTTATAGAACTAATAACTTTGATTTAGCTGATTTTTATGTAAAAATTAAAAGTTTTATTAACTTCTCACAAAACAAGAATAATATATCTAAAAATAAAACATCAATAAAGCGTCGGTTCTCAGAATATTTTCTTGTCCCAGATTCTGAAATATTTTGGGCGTTAGGTTCATTATTGAAAAGTTTTAAAATAGTTAAGAAGGAGAAACCACTAATTATTTTATCTTCAGGTCCAAGTCATAGTTCTCATCTGATAGCGTTATTTTTAAAAATAACCTTTGGAGTTAAATGGATCGTTGAATTTCGAGATCCTTGGACGATGAATCCTTTTAATATAGGTAAGGCTTATAAAATATTAAAAATAGTTGATGATTGGCTGGAAAAAATAGTGTTAAAAAAAGCTAATATTATCAACGTTACTTCCAGTAAGTATAAAGATCAGTTCTTAGAGAAATATGAATTTTTGAATACAAATAAGATTACTTATATTCCTAATGGATTCGACCCTGAGGATTTTGATAATATTTTATTAAATAAAAATAAAAAATTTACCTTAGTTCATTCTGGTAATTTTTATCAACATAGATCGAGTAAGAAGATTATTGAGGCCTTAATTTATATGTTCGACAATAATTTGTTAAACCGTGAAAATATAGAAGTTAAATTCATCGGAATTTTAGACGATTTAGGTGTCGATATTATAAATAATTCAAATTATAGAGATAATTTTATAATAACAGGTTTTGTATCTCATCAGGAAAGTATTAAAGAAATATTAAACTCAGACTTACTTTTGTTAATTCCAGGACCTGGCGATGGTACAATGCCTGGGAAGTTTTATGAATATTTAGCTGCTTCAAAACCTATCTTTTGTATTGCTAATGAAGGACCTGCTAAATTTTTAATTGAAAAGTATAAACTTGGTAAAGTATCAATTGATGATGATAAAATTATAATAGCCAATAATTTGAATGAATTAATATCAAATATTGCTAATAAATTTTTTAAATATCCAAATATTGAAAAACTTAAAAGAAAATTTGATAGAAGAGAAATAGCTAAACAAATGGCTGAAATTTTAGAGTCAGAAATATCAAAAATATAATTAAATTATATGCTAAATAAATTCACCATATTTATTATATGCTTTTTAATGTTTTTATCGGAATATCGTTTTTTTGGCATTCCTGTTCCATTCATTATTTTATCTTTTTGTTTTCTTTATATGTTTTTATTTAATTATAATCAAACCACAAAATTATTGTTATTAAAAGATAATGTTAAAACAATTTTATTTTTAATTCTCTTAACCACCATATTTAGCTATGTTATTAAATTTGAAAATGTAGAAAAAGTTAAACAAGTATATTATGATAGTTCAGGGGAAAGACCTAATTATTTATATCTAAAAATGTCCTTGAATGGAATTTTTTTTATTTTACTAAGCATATTTTCTTACAGTATAGGTTTGGCATATAAAGGAAATAAAAAACACATTTCAATTATAATTAAAACATTAATCAACCTTATAACAATAAATGCTCTAATTCTCATTATTACATGGATATTTCAAACTAATGGCACTCTTGGTAGATATAATTTTGATCTATTAATCATTAAATCTTTTGGAGTAAATATTTTATGGAGTATTTTAGGTTTTTTGTTATTAATATCCACTAAAAAAAATAAAAGAATCGTCAGTTTTGATAACATTAAACTAATAATTTTAGCAATTAGTATATTAATTATACAAACTAGATTAAGTCAATTTTTATTTCTACTTATGGTTATTTATTACATTCACTTAATTAACCCCACAATTTCAAAAATAAAAAAAACAATTTATTTAATTCTTTTTAGTTTTTCTCTAATATTTATATTTTCATTGTTTTTTAATTTAGAATCATTAGATATTTATACTAGGGTATTTAATCTTGAAGGAAGAGATGTAATAACAAGAATAGCAGTAATTTCATCAGCTTTAAATATTTTTATTGAAAATTTTATTTTTGGAGTTGGTTATGGTTTTTTTAGTGGCTACAATACTATTCCTATTTACGTGTCAGGAATTCCTCAAGTTCTAATGTCCCCACATAATGGACTTATGGCAATTTTATCAGAATTGGGATTAGTTGGCCTTTTATTAAATTTAATTTTAATTAAAAAGATATTGGTCAAATTTAAAAAAAATATAACTATATATTCCAAATTTAATTTACTTAGCAATAATTATATTGTAGCGGTTTATTCGTTTATTCTTATTCTGCTTCTATCAGGATTTATCTCTGGTTATATTTTATTTCCTCCTCCGTCTGAATATAGTTATTATGGAATATCGTTTGTTACATGGTTATTAATTGGACTTTCATCTTCAAATAAAAATTCAAGAATTTGCACGTATTAGTTCTCCCTTCATTTTACCCAGATAAATCTGACAATAACCTTGGATCGTTTTTCAAGGAACAAGTGAAAACAATATCTAATTCATATGTTGAGATAAATGTAGTTTATCTTCAACAAAAAAGTTTAAGAAGGCTGAGTTTGAAGACCCTAAAAAATAATTATTTTCAATCAACTTTAAATGTAGAAAAGTCTTGGTTAGAATACTTGTCTAAAGGTTGGAAATTACCAACGATATTTGGAGATAAAATTTGGATTTATTTAACGGAAAAGTTAGTTGAAAAATATATTAAAAAACATGGAAAACCTGACCTAATTCATGTCCATAATTTATATTTAGCAGGAATAGTAGCAAATAAGATTAAAAAGAAGTATAAAGTTCCTTTTGTAATAACTGAACATAGTTCTGTTTTTCTTAGAAAGGGTTTTTTAACTAAACGTAATTTAAAAATAGCCTCTGAGGTTTTTAATAATGCATCAAAACTTATTGTAGTTAGTGAAAGTTTAAAAAAAAGCATTAGTAAAATCTTACCAGTAATTAAAATTGAGATTTTGCCAAATATGGTTGATACATCTTTTTTTAAACCTCTTAAAAAGGCTAATAATAGAAATTATATAAATTTTATTTCTGTAGGTAATTTAGATAAAAATAAAAATCATAGTTTGTTAATTGATGCTTTTTTTAAATTGTCTAAAACAATACAAAATATAGATTTAAAAATTTGTGGAGAAGGCCCTGAGAAACAAAATTTACAAGATAAAATAGTCAATTTAAAAATTGATAACAAGATTAAATTGATGGGTTTTCAAAATAGAAAACAATTATTAGAAATGTATAGAAATTCAGATTGTTTAGTACATACTAGTAATTATGAAACATTTGGTGTAGTAATTATAGAGGCATTATCATGCGGATTGCCTTTTATTTCTACAAGAAGTGGCGGTCCTGAGGATATTTATGAGAAACCTTTTGGCTTTTTAGTAGACTGTAACAACGCTGCTATGTTAAAGCAGTCAATGATGAAATTTATTAATGAAAAAGATGATTTTTCAAAAGAAATAATTAGAAATAAAACAATTTCTATATATAGTCATCAAGTTTTTTTGAAAGAAATTTTAAAAATTTATAACGAAGCTTTAAAAGTTAAAGTATTATGAAAATTTTGCACTTAATGTTATCTAATTTTTATATCGATGATGCATTGTATCAAGAAAATATTTTATCAAATCAAAACAAATCTGATGGTCATGATGTAGAAATAATAGCCTCAACAATGACATTTAACGATGATAATTCAATTAAGTTTATTAAACCTATAGAATACTATACAAAGCAAGGCATAAAAGTAACTCGAGTGCCATATTTTAAATTTATTAATAACAATATTTCAGAAAAAATAAGAGTATATAAAAATCTTTATAATTTAATTGAAATTTCCTCACCAGATATAATTTATAGTCATGGCATAGGTGGCTATTTTTCAGTTACTATTGCACGATATATAAAAAGGAATTTAAATGTAAAACTATACATAGATATTCATTCTGATTATATTAATTCAGCTAAAACTTTTTTTTCTAAATATTTATTACATTATACTTTTTATCGTTATTGTTTTTGGAAATATATTAAATACGTTCAAAAACTATATTATATTGCGCCAGAGTCAATTATTTTTTTAAAAGAATTATATGGTTTTAAAGATGAAGATAAATTACAATACATGCCTCTGGGCGGTTATGTAATCAAAGAATCAGAAAGAATAGAATTGCGTAAAATTTCGCGGGCAAAACTTAATATTCCTGAAAATGATATAGTTTTTATTCATTCGGGTAAGTTATCGGCAATTAAAAAAAGTCTTGAATTGTTTAAAGCATTCACAAAAATTAAATCGGATAAAATATGGCTAGTTGTTTCTGGAGTTTTTGACAATGATGTATTTGATTCTGTTAAATCAATTATTAATAATGATAAAAGAATTTTGTTTTTGGGATGGAATAGTTCAAAAGATTTAAAAAAATTATTATGTGCTAGTGATGTTTATATCCAACCAGGTGCTAGAAGTGTTTCTGTTCAAACTGCTGTTTGCCATGGTTGCGGTCTGATAACTAATCCAAGTTTAGTATACACTCATTTATTTGGAGATTTAGCTTTATATATTTCTAATCAAAACGAAATTGAATTAATGATAATTAAAATTCTGAACACTCCGGAGATCATTGTTAATCAAAAAAAGGCTTTAAAGAAATTTGCAGAAAACAATCTTGATTATTCAGTTCTTGCAAATGATTATATTTTAAATTAACTTTTTATAAATATTAGATTCTTTGAATTTCATCAAATTATGAATAAAAAAATTTTAATTATCACAGCCCTTTTCCCGCCAGAGCCAGTAGTTTCGGCGAAACTATCTGAAGATATTGCAAATGCTTTATCGATAGAACATCATGTTTCTGTCATCGCTCCTTTCCCAACCAGACCTTATGGTTTTAAATTATCTAAAAATAAAGAAAAGAAATTATATAATCTTATAAATTTAAACTCATATACATGTCCAGAATCAAATGTTTTTGGTCGTTTTAAGGAAAGTTATAGCTTTGGTGTAGCTTGTTCTAAATATATTAAAGAAAATAGGAATGATATTGATATAATTTACATGAACTCTTGGCCAATTTTTGCTCAATATTTAACTGTCAAAGCTGCTCATAAATATAATATTCCCATTATTACTCACGTCCAAGATATATATCCTGAATCACTAGTAAATAAAATGCCAATATTAGGTAAGTTATTTAATTTAATCTTTATACCCATAGATAAAATAATACTTGAAAAATCAAAAAAAGTTATAGCTATTTCTGAAAAAATGAAAAAATATCTTTCCAGATCAAGACAGATATCTTTAGGGAAAATCAGGGTAGTTCAAAATTGGCAGGACGAAGACGAGTTTATAAATTATCACAAAACAAAAAATAGTAATAGTTCTGCAGAGCAAAATTTATTCACTTTTATGTACATGGGTAATATAGGTCCAGTAGCTGGAATTGAACTACTAATTGAAAGTTTCTATAAATCAAATTTAAGAAACTGTAGACTTTTAATAGCGGGTTCTGGATCAAAAAGACTTGAACTAGAAAATTCGGTATCTTTAAAAAAAATAGAGAGAGTTAATTTTGTTGATGTACCAGACGGCATGGTTCCTGAAATTCAAGGATCTGCCGATGTAATGTTACTACCAATTAAAAAAGGTGCAGCCTCAAGTTCAATACCATCAAAACTCCCTGCTTATATGTTTTCCAAAAAACCTATCATAGCATCAGTAGATATTGATAGTGATTCTGCAAGAGTAATAAATGAAGCTAAGGCAGGTTGGGTTATAGAACCAGAGAATATAGATATGTTGATAGATGTAATGAGAAAAGCTTCTTTAATTAAAAAACCAGAATTAGAATTAAAAGGTGAAAATGGATTTAATTTTGCAATGAAGAATTTATCAAAGAAAAATAATTTAAAACAATTAGTTAAGGCTATTTTAGAATAAATATGATAAATTATAGAAAATCAAAGGTTGCAGATTCTAATCAAATTGCGAAAATTCATCTAAAATCTTTTCCAAATTTTTTCCTAACAACCCTGGGGTATTCGTTTCTTAAAACCTATTACAGAAGCTGTGCGAAAAGTAAAGAAGCTATTTCAATATGTGCTATCAATCAAGATGATAAAAAGTTGTTAGGATTTGCTGTTGGATGTTTGAATTCAGAGGGGTTTAATAAAAGATTAATTTTCTCAAATTCATTGGAATATTCTTATCGAGCTATACTTTTATTGTTTACTAAGCCAATAGCTTTAATTAGGTTATTTAAAAATTTAGCAAAGAACAGTGATAAAGATGATAAAGGTAATTATGCAGAATTGCTTTCAATTGGTGTGTCACCAGATCAAAATGGTTTTGGAATTGGACAAAATTTATTAACTAAATTTGAAAATAAGGTTAGAGAAAAAGGTGTGAATACTATAACTTTAACAACAGACGCAGATTCTAATTATAATGTTTTAAAATTTTACAAAAAATCTGGTTACAAAGTTTATTATGATTTCGTAACCTTTCCTGATAGAAACATGCTTAAATTAATAAAAAAATTATAAAATGAAAATTCCATTTTGCCTTCCATTAATAGATAAAGATGTAAATCAAGAAGTTCTTTCTTGCTTAAATGAAACTGGTTGGCTTACAACAGGGCCTAAAGTAAAAGAGTTAGAGAACCAAATAACGGAATTATGTCAAACCAGTTCAACGATATGTGTAAATTCATGGACCTCTGGGATGCTCCTTTTAATTAGGTGGTTAGATCTTGACGAAGATGATGAGATTATTGTGCCTACATATACATATGCAGCCTCAGCATTTTCAGTAATTAATTCTCGTGTTAAATGTGTTTTTGTTGACGTTAACAGTGATTTTACAATTAATATTGATGAAGTCGAAAAAGCCATCACTAAAAAAACAAAAGCAATTATGCCTGTTGATTTAGGAGGTCTTCCTATTGATTATATTGCACTTAATACACTTCTAAATAAAGAAAGTGTTAGAAGTAAATTTAATCCAAAAACTGATTTTCAAAGAAAAATAGGAAGACCTATTGTTCTTTCAGATGCTGCACATTCTATTGGATCTTTAATTGATGGTGTTCCAACACCATTATTTTCAGATTTCAGCGTTTTTTCTTTTCATTCAGTTAAGAATATTACCACTGGCGAGGGTGGTGCAATAACTTTTAAAATATTTAATGAAGAACAAGATGGATTAATACTTAAAGAATTAAGATTATTATCCTTAAATGGTCAAAATAAAACTGCCTTCGAAAAAAATTCTGTAGGAGGCTGGAAATATGATATTACAACCAATGGATTAAAAGTAAATATGGCAGATATTAATGCTGCGATTGGTTTGGCTCAAATTAAGAAATATAAAACTATTTTATTACCTGAAAGAGAGCAAATATTTTTAAAGTATAATTCAATTTTATCTCAATATTCATGGGCAATATTACCAACCTTTACTGTTAATAATAGAAAATCATCCTGTCATTTGTATCAATTACGAATTGAAGGTTTTGAAGAACAGCAGAGAGATGAATTGATAAGTAGGCTGGCGTCTTTAGATATAGGCGTTAATGTTCATTATATTCCACTTCCAATGCTGTCGTATTTTAAAAGTATTGGATTAGATATTAAAGATTTCCCATCATCTTATAACCTTTATAAAAACGAGATTTCTTTGCCAATATATAATGATCTCTCCATCGAAAGCGTTGAATACGTTTGTGAAAAATTAATTGAAATTGTTAACGAAATAATCAAATAAATGAATATTAGTAAATTACTTTCTACGAGGGTTCGTAATATTAAAATAAATCCTTTTTTAGAGGATTTAACAGCACAAAATAATTTTTTACATTCTCAAATTAATAATAAAAAAATTCTTGTAATTGGAGGCGCAGGAACTATTGGCTCTAGCTATATCAAACAAATTTTAAAATATAAACCTACAAAAATTACGGTTGTAGACATTAATGAGAATGGGTTGACAGAATTAACTAGAGATCTTCGAAGTTCTAACTTATTAGATTATAACCCCGCATACATAACCTATCCAGTAAATTTATTGAGCAATACCTTTGATAAAATATTTAATTCGGATACTTGGGATGTTGTATCAAATTTTTCAGCTCATAAACATGTACGCTCAGAAAAAGATAAAATTTCTGTGGAAGCTCTAATTAAAAACAATGTTTTTGGAGCTATCAAACTTTTAAATTTGTGCGAAGAAAATCATCCAAAATATTTTTTTAGTGTTTCTACAGA
>Ga0307488_10001359_pt1 | contig 20463 bp, 20 predicted proteins | sample SB02metaG_FD_202248 | JGI IMG/M metagenome (GOLD analysis project Ga0307488, IMG submission 202248) | Sea-ice brine microbial communities from Beaufort Sea near Barrow, Alaska, United States - SB 0.2 | ecosystem: Environmental > Aquatic > Marine > Coastal | place: USA: Alaska | collected... | reverse complement strand
GGTAGAGTACATGGTTACGTTAATGCTAACGGCGCTGTGACAGGACGTATGACACACTCTAGTCCAAACATGGGACAGGTTCCCGCAGTCTACTCCCCTTACGGTAGAGAATGTCGTGAGGTATGGACAGTACCTAGTGGATACAAGTTAGTTGGTATGGACGCAAGCGGTTTAGAGTTACGTATGCTTGCACACTACATGAACGACGGAGGATACACCAATGAAATTCTCACAGGAGATATACACACGGCAAACCAGTTGGCTGCGGGGCTTGCTACTAGAGACCAAGCGAAGACTTTCATCTACGCTTTTCTTTACGGCGCAGGAGATGCAAAGATCGGAAGTATCGTCGGAGGAACTGCTAAAGATGGTAAGAGACTTAAAGCGAAGTTCCTCAGCAATACGCCTGCTCTTGGAAGGTTACGAGAACGAGTTGGGGTGGCTTCAGGAAGAGGTTATGTTCTTGGATTGGATAGGAGAAGGGTCGCAGTACGATCAGAGCACGCGGCATTAAACACTCTGCTACAAAGCGCAGGTGCAATCGTTATGAAGAAAGCACTGCAATTACTGGATGAGTATGCAACCAAATGGAACATTGATTATAAGATTATAGGAAATATACATGATGAAATTCAAACAGAAGTGCAAGCAACTGAAGCTGATGTTTTCGGACGACTCGCCACCAGTTGTATCGAAGCAGCAGGAACTTACTTCAAGCTCAACTGTCCCCTCGCAGGCGAGTACAAAGTCGGAGACACATGGGCAGACACACACTAAGACTTGTTGTAACAGTTGCGGTGTTAAACTAACAGAGGAAACATGGAGCGCAGGTAACGCACGTAAGGCTGTCTATATATGTAGGCTATGCGACAGCATCAAACGTAAGCGCAATAAGCTGAGAGAGAAAGCACGGAGCTTGGGAATTGATACACTGCTTAACTATAACAAAGTCAAGGAAGGTTCGGTGTACATCATGGGCAATCCTGCATGGCCTGAGTGGGTTAAGGTCGGCATGGCTATTGACTCAGAGGATAGGCTAAGTAATTACCAAACCAGTTGCCCTCAGAGAGATTATGTGTTATACTATAGTTATGATACAAAAGATAGACGTAAGGCAGAGAGTGCAGCACATTATAAGTTAGCCCAACAGTTTGAACGCAAGAACGAATGGTTCAAATGTTCACCAGAGGAAGCTATCGAGGTGTTAAATGAAAACAACTGATACAGTAGTCAAAGATATTTACAGCATGATGGTATCTAAGGATGCTGACCCAAGCGTTGACGTAGAAGCTGAGATAGAGAAGTTTGGTGAGGGTGTTAAGGCTCTGATGCGTACCGAGTTCGGCAGGGAGAAGCGACAGGACAAACGGACGCTTAGGTTGTCTAACATCGGACGCACTGACCGTTACCTTTGGAACGTAGTAGCAGGGACAGAGAAGGAGAAGATAGAGCCTCACACCTACATTAAGTTTATGTATGGTCATCTCATTGAAGAGATGTTGTTGTTCTTAACACGGATGTCAGGACATGAGGTTACAGATGAGCAGAAGCAGTGCGAAGTGAATGGCATTCGCGGCTCAATGGACTGTAAGATAGACGGTGTAGTGACCGATGTTAAGTCGGCTAGTAGTTTTGGCTTTAAGAAGTTCAAGGATGGTTCGTTGTTACATGATGATCCCTTCGGTTATGTTGACCAGATTAAAGCCTACGCTCACTCAGAAGGTTCCGATGAGATAGGTTGGTTAGCCATGGACAAGACGAACGGTTACCTTACGTTCCTCAAGTACGACATGGGTGACCCCAAGGTTAAAGAAGTTCTTGACTTTGAATCTACAATTACCGAGAGGGTAGACCATCTTAAAGACATGGTAAAAAAGCCAGAGCCTGACACCTACTGTCACAAGCCAAAGCCAGATGGCAAGTCAGGCAACATGGAGTTAGCGTTAGGTTGTTCTTATTGTCAGTACAAGAGGCATTGCTTCCCTGACCTTAGGGTGTTTAAGTACTCACACAAACCTAAGTTCTTGTGTAAGGTAGTTAAGGAACCGAATGTACAGGAGTTAAAGTTCGATGAGTAAGAAAAAGTTTAGGTCGGGCTTAGAGTCAGCGATAGACGAGAAGCTAACCAACGACTTCTTATACGAACCATACAGGCTGCCTTACGTTACACACAGGAAATACGTACCGGACTTTGTACATGAAGAGAAGGCAATACTAATCGAGGCTAAGGGATACTTCAGGGTAGGCGACACACAAAAGTACACCGCCATCCGAGACTCAATGCCAGAGTGGGAGTTAGTATTCATTCTTTCTAATCCGCTTACGAAGGTACGTAAGGGCAGCAAGATGACCATGGAGCAGTGGTGCGAGAAGCAAGGCTTTAAGTGCTACACTGTTAAGACAATAGATAAACTACTAGATTATGTAGGAGCTAAAGATGTCGTTTGAAGAATACAAGGAACAATTCCTACGCGACCACGATGAGATAATGATATTGGAAGTGCTAGAGATTAACGGAGAAGAGTTGATTGAAGCATTTGAAGATAGACTACTTAGACACAGAGAGGTACTTGGCGATGAGTATTGATGACGCAACACCAGAGATGTGGGATAAACTACGGAATAAATACAAAGCTATGGTAACTGAAGAACTAGATGAATCAACAGACGTTGTGAACAAACCACAACATTACAACACTGGTAACATAGAGTGTATCGAAGCCATTCAAGAGTCTATGTCAGCGGAAGCGTACAAAGGATACCTCAAGGGCAACTGCCTGAAGTACCTATGGCGCTACGACTACAAGGGTAAACCCTCAGAGGACTTAGAGAAAGCAGGGTGGTACTTGAACAGGTTAATCAAGGAGGTGTCGTAATGTTTTATTTTACGTTATTGAGTTCTTGCGCTAGAAACTGTAAACACCAGAGCGAGTTATTTTTAAAACTAGGTACAGTAGGTAATGAATATCTGTATGAACTCGGAGAACGAACCAGAAGTTTTCTAGGCTTTTACTTCTGGATTGATAAAGACTCATCTTGGTCAGAAGACAACGATACGGATAAGTGGAATACATATATACTTTCTTTTGATTTATTATGGTGTCAAGTAGTGTTTGAGATGTACGGTAAGACTTTCTTAAAAGCCGCTTGGAGACATATAACTTGGAAAGAAGAAGAACCAGAAGACAGAAACTTTGACCCACACTTAGGCTGTCAGAACTGGCCTGTTTGTGACACAGAAGGTTGCGGAGGTGGTAAATAATGGCACAAGGGCAGACACACGGAGGTAAGGGTTCAGCAGTACGCCCTACCGACAAGAAGAAGTTTGAAAACAATTACGATGCTATCTTCGGTAAGAAGAATAAAGACAAACAAGATAAGGATAAAAAGAAGAATGGATAAGTACCAACAGTTTATACACAAGTCACGTTACGCACGATGGATGAAGGAAGAAGGTCGTCGTGAGACATGGGAGGAGACAGTACAGCGTTACGTAGATTTCTGGACAGAACGTGGACAGATTGACAGCAAAGTAGCCAAGAAACTGTACAACTCTATCCTCAACCTAGAAGTTATGCCATCAATGCGCTGTCTTATGACTGCCGGTGTAGCATTAGACAAGGACAACGTAGCAGGATTTAACTGTAGCTACCTAGCCATTGACTCACCACGTAGCTTTGACGAGCTTATGTACGTACTAATGTGCGGTACAGGTGTAGGGTTCAGTGTTGAACGTAACTTCATTACCAAGCTACCAATAGTCGCAGAGTCCTTCCATAAGACTGACAGTGTGATTGTAGTAGGTGACAGTAAGGTAGGGTGGGCATCAGCGTTCCGTGAGCTTATCGCTATGCTGTACGCAGGTAAGATACCTAAGTGGGATATGTCAGGTGTACGTCCTGCCGGTGCAAGACTAGAGACATTCGGTGGTAGAGCATCAGGCGCACAGCCATTGGATGACTTGTTCCACTTCTGTGTTGATGTCTTCCGTAAGGCAGAGGGACGCAAGCTGACATCCATTGAGTGTCACGATGTAGTATGTAAGGTTGCTGACATTGTAGTTGTAGGTGGCGTTAGACGTTCGGCATTGATTAGTTTGTCTAACCTGTCAGACGGACGTATGGCTAAGGCTAAGTCGGGAGCATGGTGGGAGAACGATGGACACCGTAGACTAGCTAACAACAGCGTAGCGTACACAGAGAAGCCAGACTTCCAAGCCTTCCTCAATGAGATGCAGACGTTGTACGAGTCTAAGTCAGGTGAACGTGGTTTGTTTAGTCGTGTAGCAGCTCAGAAGATTGCAGCTAGGAATGGTCGTCGTGACCCTAATCAGGACTTTGGTACTAACCCTTGCTCTGAGATTATCCTACGGAGCAATCAGTTCTGTAACTTGTCAGAGATAGTGGTACGAGAGGACGATACGGAAGAGACGTTGAAAGCTAAGGCAGAAGTAGCAGCCATCATCGGCACACTACAGGCTACCTTGACTGACTTCAGATACTTACGTAACATCTGGAAGAAGAACACAGAGGAAGAGGCGTTGCTAGGCGTAAGCATGACAGGTATCATGGACAACAAACTGTTAAGCACACCTAACTCACCTCATTGTGAAGTAGTGTTGGAGGCTGTACGAGATGTCGCTATTGCAACGAATAAGAAGTGGGCTAAGAAGCTTGGTATCAATCAGTCTACTGCCGTTACTGCTGTTAAGCCGAGTGGTACTGTGTCTCAGCTTGTCGATAGTGCTAGTGGCATCCATCCTCGCTTCTCTAAGCATTACATTAGACGTGTACGTTCGGACAAGAAAGACCCCTTAGCAGTCTTTATGAAGACAGCAGGGTTCCCTGTAGAGGACGATGTGATGTCTGAGTCTTCGTCAGTGTTTAGCTTTCCTGTCAAGGCACCGGCGACCAGTGTGACAGTCAGTGACGTAGGTGCAATGCATCAGCTAGAACTTTGGAAGATGTACCAGAATAGTTGGTGTGAGCATAAGCCAAGTATCACAGTATACTACACTGACAGCGAGTTCCTTCAGGTAGCTCAGTGGATATGGGATAACTTTGACTTGTGTAGTGGTATTAGTTTGTTGCCAGTAAGTGAACATACGTATCAACAAGCTCCTTATGAGGACATCAGTGCTGAGGAATATGATAAACTACTAGCATCAATGCCTAAAGATATTAATTGGAATGACCTGCAATACTTTGAGCAGGAAGATAACACCACCGGCTCACAGGAGTTAGCGTGTACCGGAGGTGCTTGTGAGATAGTTTAAATAAGTAACAATATACGGTGTAATACTACGTGTATTCAGCTAGTAGTAAACTTGGGGGGTCGCAATGACCCCCTTTTTTACCTTCTATCTTGACGTTCGTTGTAGTTCTCAGCTCCACCGAGGAACCAGTTGTACACAACATTACCTACAACAGGAACACCACGGACAGCCTTGGTTATATCAGGGTCGTCTTCAAACACTTCCCCACCTAAGGTTAAAGCTGAGTCAATGATCGGTGTAGCGGGGGCTATCTGATTAAACACAGCACCTTTCCAATCTCCGTTTGACCAATACTTATCTACAGTGTATTGGTTCATACCATAGACCCCAAGCAAAGACCACATCGCTCTATCGGGGATGTCTTCTGCTTTAACTTCCCTTCCTAGTATCAAGTCTTTAGCCACCTGAGTACCTGTGTTAGCGACTGAAAGATAACCGGCCAACAACGCAGCGTTCTTAATAGCTTCCTTCTTATTCCCCTTAGCATATTCTTGCACTACATTCCTACGTACAATATCAACCTGCTTCAAAGTAAAAGATTTCAACATATAAAGAATACGATGATTAGGGTTGTCCAGATACATCTGTGGGAACTCACTTAACGAGATAGGCTGCGCGTCAGATAGCTCATTGAACAAGAACTGTCTAACAGTGCCTGACCTATTACCTTCCTCCAAGTCTTTTAGCAAGGCTTTAGTTTCGTCACCATAAGTTCTACCAAACTTTTTAAGTAACTTCTCTCGTCCCTTCGGTGTCTTCGCTAATTTACTAGCGTTCTTATAGGCAGCATTAATAAGAGTTTCCTTACCCCACCTATCCATAGCCTTAAAGCCTGACACATCCATCAGTTTGTTCAAGGCTTTTGCTGTGCCTCTTGCACTTGCTTGCGACAATTCCTTTGAGACTTCATCAATACCTAAATCAATCAGCTTCCAGTCCTTTGACTTAAACATCCCTGCTACAGTATTTCTAAACCCATTCAAAGCACCTGATGTACCTACGTCACCTAGCTGAGTAATAGCAGAGATAGGATTAGCAATAGTACCCATGTATCCTAAGTCTCTTATCGTGGCGTTCATTGAGTTAGGGGATTGCTCACCACCAACAAAACGACTCTTCAACATTTCAATAAGTTCAACCTCATCTTCCTGACGAATACGTCCGGCTTTAGTTTCTGCCTCTACGTATTTACCGATAGAGTTGTCCATGTCAACCAGACCTGTCTGACTATTGTTAGTCTTATACTTACCTAAGAACTTACGCTTCTCTAAATCATTAACAGCTCTTCGTAGGTAGATAGATAAAGACTCTTCAGGTGACGCATAGTACTTCATCTGGTCGTCAGACAAGGTTAGCTTACGGTTACGTACAAACGCAGGCTTACCGTCCTTAGGAGCAAAACTATAGCCACGTACTAGCTTGTCAATTATCTCAGCGTTCTCTTCGTCAGTAATCATATCAACAGATATTTTCTTTTGAGCAGCATATTGTCGCTGTGCCTTTCCAATCAAACCTTTCTGTTCTACACCTAAACTTTCCTGTAGTCCTTTCAAGTCTTTCACTAAGCGAGGGAAGTAGTTGTCAATCTTCTGGAAGGAATGTCCTGACTCCAAAAGGTCGTCACCTAGTTTACTTAACATAGGTAAGACACTCATGTCGAACTCATCAGCCAAGCCACGACCCATTAGTTCTCTTGCCGCGTCGAAGTCTTCGTTGTACAACAGACGTGCTACGGTACTGCGCTGTGCTTCGGGAAGTTGAGACAAGCCTCTAACAAAACCTTCAGCATCCTGCATTACCTGTTGTGTACGTAGGTTAGTATCTAGTTCAAACTTACGTAGTCTACCAAACACAGGCTCACTGATTGCTTTGATACGAGTACTTAGTACACCTAACATTTTGTCAACCTTGCTGTTAGTAAACCTACCTACAGCAGAATCATTAACAATAGTTTCTTCCAACTGTTTGTCAGCTACCTTTTGAGGAGAGATATTAACTTTAACATTTAGTCTTTTCTGTGCAGCTCCTACAGCAGCGGTGTCCATCCCTGCTTTCTTGAGGATAGCCTCAGGGTCGTAAGGATTCATACCTGCTCGTATGCCCTTATCAATTTCTATCTGAGCATTTCTTACGAGTTTTTTAGCACCCCTATCTGCAATAACTTTCACACCACCAAGAAGCGTACCACTGAGGACAGCACCTGCACCTGCGGATACGAGTCCTTTAGTTACGTCTATTTCACCTGACTCCGAGGAAACAACGTCGTCCAGAACGCTACCAAATCCTGCAATAGCAGTACCTAACATGATACCACCTTTGAGTGTGCTTGCCGCAGGTACTATATTGATAGGGTCAATGACAGCTTTAGCAGTAGCACCTACCATTGCACCTGTAGACTCAGGATCAAAAGTAAACATAGGGCCGGACAGTCTCTGAAGCATACGTTCCTTCCTACGCTTAACAGCTAAACGTCTTTCATTGAAAGGTAACTTAGTAATGTCCTCACCATACTGGTCTTCAACTGTACTCAAGTCTTCTAGACTACCACCTGTGTATCCAACAGGCGCAGAGTAAGCCTTAGCGTACTTAGGTATAGGAGCCAAGGCTTCCATGAATGCCGTAGCGTTGCTTAAGTAGTTACCATCTCGCATAAACTTGTGTATAGCTTGTCTAGTTTGGTTTGCTTCTCCTCTCGACAGGAACTTTTTCTTACCATCTTTGACAATAATCAAGTCACCTACTTCAGCGTCTTTACTTTGAAGGTTAGGAGAGTTATCAATATCTTCCTGTGTTATAACATGGTCAATATCTATAACGTCTTCTTCAGACGAGAAGATACGAACCAGTTTGCCGTCCTTGATACGGTCGCCTGACAATACACCTTTCTGTTGTAGATTAGGGCTATCATAGATGTCATCAAGGGTTAATGTGTAGCCAACCTCTTTAAGTCTCTGGTCAGTAAAGGCTTGTTGTACCGCAAGTTCTGCTTCCTCTTGTTCTCTGAGGCGGTCAGGCAGAGACTCTCTTCTAGCCTTTCGACTAGAGAGAGGTTGTCCTTGAGTTTCTTCCATTACCTCAGACCCTACGGCCTCCTCCTGTGGAAGAAGGGAAGCCTGAGGCTGATTAGTAAGCGTTGATAGGTCTGCCATGTTTAAGCTCCTTACTCTATTTTGCCAAAGACATCGTTAGTGCCACTCTCAGGAACATTACCGCCGGTATTGTCTCTTCTATTCTTACGTGACCCACCGCCACCGCCTTCGTCACCGCCAGTAGGAAGGTCAAGAGCTTCTACAGCTTGAATAGCTTGAGTCAGGGCATCTTCGGTAGACAGCTTACCACGAGCCATTAGCTCCTTAGCTTTAAAGTAAATAGCCTGTTTGGTATCTCCACTCAGTGTCTTAAAGACCCAACCTGTTTTTAACTTTTCTAATTTCTTTTCAAAATCTGCTGTATTTAGGATACGGTCAAAGGCTTCTGTTTCCTCAGGTGTCGCAGGCTTGACAAGCGCATTAGAAGAACCGAAAAGAATTGAACCTGCTCTCTCTAAGGATACACCACCTGTTTCAATTGCCTTAGCAAGCTGTTCGTTACCGTTCTCTCTCGCCTGTTTAGCAAAGAGCGCACGAGACACACCTTGTTGTGCAAGTACTGCATCTGCTTGGTCAAGCTCACGTTCACTCGCGGCCTTCTGCATACTTAAAGTTTCTTCAGCCATTTCCATACGTCTTTCGGCACGGCCTTCTACCTTAGCTTCTTGAGCTTGAGCTTTGTCTGCTTCGGCAAACCGTTGACGTAGCGCAGGTACACGCTCAGGAGACACACGACTAACAATCTGTAGTATCTTTTCACGGTCTTCTTTCTTAGTAGGGTCTAGTTTTGCCAACGCTTCTTGAGCTTTCTCGGTAGTACTACGTGCATCCACTCGACCACCAGTGAGCGCACCTACGCCTTTACGGAAACCACCTAACGCTTTCTGTTGTAGTGCAATCTCTCTGTCACGTATAGAAGCCCCTTGCATAGGGTCAATAGGAGCCGAGCCAATGCCTGTTAATAATCCTGCTAAATCTGGTTGTGCCATTTTGTTATCTCCTATTGGTCATCTAAAATGTTATAATCGTCATCTAAGTAATTAGTTGCATCAACAACAACATTCCCTGGCCCACCTGTTCCAAACTCTCCAGTATACGCACCGGCCTGTGAAGAACCTGAATTACCGCCTGAAGTTCCGTTAGAGAATATACCGCCTGTGTACCCGCCTGTGGGTTGACCGCCACCTCCGAACAAGCCGCCTAATCCGAGAGCACCTAACAAGCCACCTTCTCCAAATAAACCACCAAGGCCGCCTACAATACCGCCTGTATATTGTCCAGTCTCGGCATCATAAGCACCTGTAAGAGCAGGCAACGCACCTGAGATAGCCGCACGTTCTAAGTAGTTAGCTAGTTCTTCACCCTGAAGCATACCCTCAATACCTGTACCTTCAAGCTGTGCCGCAAGTTCAGCACCTGTTCTAGCGCCTGTAGCCGCAAGCTGTGCAGGAGTATTAGCCGCACCGAAGAGGTCAATAGCTTCACGCTGTGGTGCGTAGGCTTGGTCAGTAAGTAAACCTGCTGCTTTAAGCTGTTGGTCACGTTCGGCTAAGGCTGATGTACGAGCCAAAGAGCTTGCGCCTAGCTGTGCTTCTGCTCTTGCTTTCTCAAAGGCAAACTGCTCAGGGGTTCCACCATACTGTGCTGAAGAGATACCACCACGACCACTAGAGAACAAACCTTGTTGCATCGCTAAACGATTACGTTCTTCTTCAGGACGCTGTGCTGCTCTAATGCTTTCGTAGTACTCACTAGCCATTCTACTTGGGTCAGCACCAATAGCACCGTAGATAGACTCTGCTTGTCTAAAGCGTTGGTTCTGTCGTCGTTGTTCTTCAGGAGATAATGATAAGTCTAAACCACCTTGAGCATTAGTCCTGCCTGTAGCTAAATTACTTGTTACTGTGTACGGTTCAAACGAAGCACGGTCAATAGCTGACTGTCCTGCCGCTTCACCCATAGCTACAGCAGATTGACCTGCGGCTCTAGCATCGTCAGCCCCTGATGTTCCTAAGTAGTACTGTCCACCTACGTTTAATAAGTCTGATACTAATGACATTATATTTCCTTTTGTGTAATTATTTAGCAGCCCAACCGGAGGAGTCAGTGCCTGATTCTTTGATGTAAAGGGTAGTGTCTGCCCCTCCGTCAGTTCTCAAATACATAGAACCTACTGGAGCAGCTACGTTAGGTACGCCTGCACCTGTAAGAACGCTGACAGTCCCTAGTGTAATACTGTCTGTATTTACATCCCCTGTGACTTCAACACCAGTAGCTGTAGTCTCTAGCTTCTTAGCGTTATTATGATACAGGTCTACAGCGCCGTCAGCAGTCAGTTCTAATAACTTTTCATCGGCAGCTTGGTTTTGAAAAGTAAAGGAACCACCATTTAACACCATAGCTCGATTGTTGTTATTCTGAACTGTGTTAAGATTACCGGAGGATACGTGAGTAACTGTAAGGTCTACGCCGTTACCAAAAGAAAAACCAAAGTCATCATTTACTCTTGAGGGTTGTTTTAAAACAGTCAACACATCGCTGATGTTTAGTTTTTCAGCATTGTCTACACGGATACTTATATTAGAATCAGCAACGTCTCCGTCAGTATCAGTAGATATAGTCAGCAGACCTGCGGATACTTTAAACTGTGCTGTAGAAGTGTCGTCTATTAATTCTAAACCTGCGGTAGCGTCACCTGATTCTATACGAGCAACAACGTCAGTGGCAGCACTATAAACGTGAAGAGGTTTTTCAGGAGCGTCAACACCCACACCTATCTTAGCACTTGCAACAAAAGTACCTGAAACTTTAGCACCTGTATCGGTTGTTTCTAGTTTTTTACTGTTGTTGTAGTAGAGGTCTACAGCGCCGTCGGGAGTTCCTTTAATCATAAACTCATCGTCAGCCGGATTTTTTATTAGCAAGGACGAGGTTAATAGTTTTAGACCACCAGTACCTGAGTCTTCAATATAACTATGACTTCCATTATGATACAGTTTTAGGTCATCACCATCACCGAGTAAAACCTTACCGTCGTCAGGCATATCAACATTACCTGCAACAGATATACCGTTAGTATCTGTAGCTATTTTAGAAGAGTTATTGTAGTAAAGAACTGCTCCGCCGTTTTCTGTAAACGATGCTTGAGTCTCAGTTCCTGCCGAGTTTTGTACAACAACATTAGTACCTCTTAGTTCTAAGTTGCCCGCACCTACGTCAGCAATGACACTGTTAGAAGCGTCATGGTAAATCTCTAAGTCGTCCCCTGTTCCTAGTTTAATCTTTTGATTATCAAGTAAGTCTAAAGACGTGGCGTTAATAGCACCTGCGGCAATGTTGGCTGTAGCAATAGTAGCAGTAGGTATAACCACTGTGCCTGTAAACGTAGGTGAAGCAAGGTTAGCTTTTTCAGCACTTACAGTTGCTAGGTTGTTAAACTCTGTGGAAAAATCAGAGCCTTTAATAATCTTACCAGTGTTGCCTGAAGGAAGGCTATCCTTAGCGGCAAAATCTGTTGTTACTGTATAGTTAGACATTAGAGAAGTCTCCCGATTTTAGCTAGTATGTCAATCTTTTGTATTGAAAGTGGGTTGTTATTTATTACTGAAGTAACGCCAATGGTTACTACGTTTCCTGAGCCTGTTGTGTTTACCTTAGGTGTGTTTACGTCTACTCCCCCTGAGTACGCTGCTGTTGTGTTATACTCTGCTACGTTATACTGTGCAGTCGTTGACTCAGCAAAAACAAAAGACTGTTTGCTAAAGTTCTCTGTGTAGTCATAACCCCAATTAAGAACAGCGGAAGCAAGCTGACCACCAATAACTGTTAAGTTAAACTTCTTCAAGAACTTAACAATAGAAGGTTGTCCAAAGTCCAGTGGCTGACTAAAGTAGCTCATGCTGTACGTGGCTGCTATGTCAAGGTAAGTATTATATCTAACAATACCTGTAGACAAACCCATGTAAAAACCATCAGAAGTTATGTTAGTAAAACTAAGAGGCATAAAGCCTGACCAAGTAGTAGCTCTAAACGAACCATCTTCCAAAGGCTGTCTTACGTCAAAACAATAAATAGTATTACTGCTTGGTAGTGTCAGTAGATAGAAAGCGTGTTCAGGACTGTATACAGTTTTAACAGGTAATCCCGTTGCAACTTCAAAGTCAACAAGCGCCATTAGGTCAGTACGTACATTCTTACTAACATCACGCAAAGGTAGCGACTTCTCCTGTATAAGCCTCCCTAAGCTCATTACACCACGATTAGACAGGAACAGTATGTCATTACCAGTGGCCTGTACAGAGTCCCTCTCAATGCATCCTACGCCCTCTACGGTGTCCTTTAGGAATAGGGAAGAGGCTGCGGTTACGGGCGCACCTGACTGACTTGTGCCTGCGCCACCTTGCGCTCCATCATAAATCAACATAGAGTGCTTGCCAAATATAACAAACAGACCGTTATGTTCTGTCAACGACACAATCTCGTCATAACCCATAGGCCAGAACTGAGTAACATTTATTGTAAAAGCATCTCCCGCTGAACCCCACTGCGCTCCGTTTAACAAACTAGAAACGTGAACAGTATGTTTGTCTCCTACTACATCAGCCACCCATAAACGACCAAAGGCTGCCAACACTTCGTTACCTTGAGGTGCGCCTGTTGCTACAACAAGTGTAGTGCTTCCCGCTACTGATTTAAGAGGTACGTGACCTGCTTGGAAGAAATATACGTCATTGTTAAATGATACTATCTTCCAGTTGTTTGCTGAGATAGTGTAAGGGGATGGCATTGTAACTTCAGCTAGTGTAGAAGTGCCGTGGAATATCTTGTTGTTGCCAGTAGAGAATACTACTGTTGCCCCTGCAAAAGACGTAAACTCAAACAAGCCTTCAATGCCACGGCTAGTCCCAAGCACCGCAGCTCCGTTACTAGATATAGCACTATGCCCCTTACGCGCTCCGATACGACCACGGCTGTCAATTACACAATTATCAGCAACTGACGCAAAGTTAGGACTCATGCCCACTGGTGATTCTTCGGTATTCAAACCAAAGAACGCAGGGGCTGCTACTGTTAAAGGTTGTAATTTTTGGCTCATACGTCGTACCACACTGTCTCAGTTGGGAAGCGACCTGCGTCCATGGCAATAGCGTCAGACAAAGAAGACTGAGCAATAGCGTAAAGTTTACTAGCGGCAGTACCTCCAGTCTCTCCACGTTCTTCAGCAGCCATAGCATGAGCAAGCTGAACCACAGGCGTTGAAGGAGCTTTAACTACATCAGTACCGGAGGTAAGTTCAGGGGTACGTCCTACGTAGTTAAACAAAACAACCCTTGAACCGTCAGAATTGGGGTAGAACTGTACCTGAGTGTTTCCGCTAGAGTCCTGTCCTAAAGTAACGTAGTTGTCAGGACGACCCCTAGGTGCCTGCTCTATATACACAGAGTTATACAGACCTTGTTGACTACCTAGTTGAACTTCTACGTTATCTGTGATGTTATATACACTAAGAATCTTATCTGCTTCGCTAAGGCCAGTCACGCTCATAATTGTAGATGAGTCAGTAATGCCGCTAACTGGAGTAATGGTACGTAGCATAGACCAATCCCATGCATCCTCAACCAAACGGTTAGCGTCGTTTATAAACTCCCCTATAAGTTTTGAGTACGAAGAGGTATCAGGAGAAGCTACTTCATCTTCTCGTAACCTACGCAGTACTTTATTAATTGCTTCTAAATATGTCATGTTGTTTTATACCTTAAAATTAAAAGTGCTTGCAAAAGGGTCTTCAAATAAATCAGCGTACTCTTGTTTTTGTTGCTTTCTTGGTGTTGCTTGTATGAGTTGTTCCTGTGGGCTAACACCTATCTTAGTTTTAAACTTAAATAACTCTTTATTAAACAAACTATCTGTAGTCCTTGTGCCTGACATCATACCCATGCTTGGTAAGTTTAAACCTAAGTTTAAGTTTGGTAAGCCTAGGTTTAAGTCTGGTAAAGCGTCCCCAAGGTCGTCAATAACATCTCCCGTTGCATCTATAATATCATCAGCAGCGTCTACTAGAGGTTCAAATGTATCAGCTACAACATCTACAGTGTCGTCAATAACATCTCCCGTTGCATCTATAATATCATCAGCAGTGTTTACTATAGGTTCGGCAAAGTCAGCTACGACATCTACAGCGTCGTCAATTACGTCTCCTGTTGCGTCTATAATATCATCAGCAACGTTTACTGCGGGAGCGGCAGCGTCAGCAACAGCTGCTAAAACAGGGTCAAGATAATCTCCAAGGGCTGAACTAGCGTCTTGTCCTATATCGACCGCCCCTTGTAGCGCAGGGTCAATGTAATCTCCAAGCGTTGAGCTAACAGTTCCTACTGCATCCGCTACGTAATTAAAAGCGTCTCCTACAACTCCAAAGTCAAAATCAAAGAAGCCTCCGTCATCTAGTTCTATGCCAAAACCACCGCCTTCTTTAATATATCTTTCGAAGCCTGCTTCCATAGAGTCTTGAACGCTTTCTCCATTGGCTAACATATCCATAGTTTCTCTAGCTGCTTTTAGAAAATCTACGTCGTTTGCTACCGAAGATGGAACACCTAAAGACTCGAAGCCTTGTTGCATCCATCCTGTACCTGCTGCAATTACTCCGATTGGGTCTTGATTTATAGTTGCGTTAAGTACACCTACAGTAGAGGCATAATCTAAACCGAACAAGCCAACACCGTCTGTCAGAGGGCCACCAAGCAGTAACTCACCGCCTAGCTGACCGCCGACAGTTCCTCCCCCGATAGGGTTCACCATGTCACCGTCAATGGCTACGGGTGGTGATATTACTCCTGTTGCTTGTAACCCGCCAACAACAATATTAACGTAATCTGAGGCATTTAGTGTTTCACCTGTTGCTACTTTGTAAGCTGTGTATAGCTTTTCTGACAAACCTGCTGTGACAGAAGCTAAAGCCGCACGACCCAAGGGTTTAATAACCTTATCACGCGCATTTACCCATCCTGAATCGTCATCGCTAAAGTGATAGTTATCAGTAGGAATGCCTAAGCTGCGAGCAAACCGTTCCTCCCAATCTATTCCTCGGACATCCTCGGAATCTGTATAATTATAGGCTCCTGAGTCAGGGAACAATCGTATATATTCTATAGCCCCACGACTCATTGCAAAATCAGGGTCTTCTTCATACGTTTCTTTAGCTACTCTGAATAGCTCGTCATCGTCGAAAAAATACAAATAGTCAGGATTTGCTTCCTGATGTACTCCCGCCATTGACTTTCTGTATTCCTCTTCAGAAAGGCCACCCTCACTATACAAACGATACATTAAGTTAGCTTGTGTATTAATATCTGCACTGCTAAACTCTGACTTGAAGGATTCCATGTCTCCGGTGCCAAATGAGTCATACAGCGCTTGTCTCTCTGCTTGATTTTTTTCAGTAATATAAGGGTTTACTTGGCGAATAAACAACTCATAGCCTGTGTCTCGTTCCGTCTGGTCGGCTGTGTCTGAACCACTAGACATTCTAGCCATCTCAAGTAAATCACCATCAATATCATCAGGTGTTAAACCTAAATCTTCTAACTGCTTGGTCATGCTATTGTAGAGTTCAGTTGATGCTTGTTCTCTAGAATAGAGTAGATTAGCGGGGTCGCCTAAGTTAGCTCCTGTACCAAAAGAACCGCCTTCTTCAATAAAGCTGTCTGCCCAAGTATAGTATTCTTTAGCTAATTCTTTTTGACTGTCATTTAAGTTAGCATAGTGTACAGGCTGTCCTGCGTACACACCTTCTTCATAGGTAGGCCACCAATCAGGAACAAAGTTTTCTCCTAAAGTACCTCCTGTATACTCAGTAAACCCTTCCGGTAAAACAGCATCTTGGTTCTCCGTATTGTCAAGGTTTGACAAATCTATGTTATCGTAGTCAACCTCGAAGTCAGTGTAATCACCATCAGCTAGATTAAGGTCGGTGGAGGCATCAGCATCTTCTAATGCTTCAGTTGCTTGGTTGTTCTTGTCTGGCGCGCCGTATTCTACTGGCTCTATGTACTCAGGAACGTAGTCAGAAGGTGGAGCTTCATACGTGTCCTCAGCTTCTACGTCTATCGCAAAAGGGTCGTCTGCTTCTGTTGAACCACCAAGCTCATTAGAAAACAAATCTTCTATTTGAGTAGTCTCAGGCTTTACGTACTCAGGTACATAGTCAGCCGGAGGAGCTTCATACGTGTCTTCAGTAGAAGTTGATAAGCTGTCCTGATATTTCCCCCACGCACTATAATCATCAGGAGTTAAATTGTACTCCCCTGTGTTTACACGATAACCTGCAACTGCATTTAAGAAATCAGTTTCTGAAGTATAATCAGCGGGTCTAGGAACACTAGCAACAGCTTCAGGCTGTGGGTCACCTTCAACTGCCATTTGAGAACCTGTTGTATTAGTAAGCATCCCGTCAGGTTGTGGTCTTGTTTGAGCAACAGGTTCAGGCTGTGGAGCAGGTTCAGGCTGTGGAGCAGGTTCAACTGCCATCCGAGGCGTTGTTGTGTTGGTTATCATTCCATCAGGTTGTGAGCTTGTCTGCGCTACAGGTTCAGGTTGTGGAGAAGGTTCAACCGCCATTTGAGGCTTTGTTGTATTGGTCAACATTCCATCGGGCTGTGGGCTTGTCTGCGCTACAGGCGTGGGAGGAGTAACAACAGGAGCTTTCCAGTCTGTAGGTACAGGCTCTGACCAACTTCCTGTGTTTATTTGCCAACCTGCCCAATTATTTAAATAGTCTTGTTCGTTGTCGAAGTCAGTTGGCTTAGGCTTCTGCATTACTTAACTCCCTTAGTTTTCTCGTATGTGCGTAACGTACCTAAACCAAGCATCCCCATCAAGACAGGCAACATAGTTGACAAATCTATAAGGGGAATAGTGATTGTTGAACTGGATAAAGCAAGCGCAAAGTTTGCCATCGGTATAACAAGAAAGTTACCCGCCATTCCAAGGCAACAAGTCCAACCCACAGCGGGTCTCCAACCTGCGACAAATAAGTCCTTGCTTGCTGCTTCAGTTTTGTTCACCTCTATCTGTGCTTGTGCTATGGTATGTGCTTGTGTGGCAATCTCGTGCGCTATACGTTGCTTAGTATCAGCGTCAGGTATTACCTTATCTAGTATCTTTGTTACTGGCTGTATAAGCGCACTGATGATTGACATTACTTCTTTCCTCTAAGTTCCATAACTGTGTCGGACTCCCAAATACGAAGTCCCATCCACACGATTGTAAACAATGAAGCCACTGGCGGTAACCAAGCAGCTAAGGATAGCACCCCTGTTGACACTGCTGCTATGTCCACTATTTCTTTAGTCTCCTCTACCATTGTGTTAGTCCTTTAATTTGCTCCGGTTACGACGTAAGTCATACCGAGTTGTTGTAAGAGTTCAGGGAGCCTTACTTCTTTGTCTGTTGAACTAGCATAAATTAAAGTGCTATTAACAAGAGAGTTGTAGTACTCATCAGGAAAGAAACCAAGACTAACGTAGTAGCTTTTAAAGTTCTTCTTTAGTTCCGTAGTAAACATTTCAGGACTGGTAAGTTCTTGAGCTGCGGTTTGATTAGCTTTAGATACAATTATAGTTGCGTATGTACTCATTAGATAGTCACCCCTGTTTTACCTGCAACATATTTTTCTGCACTTGCTATTTCATCAGCAGAGGCTAATTTACCTACAATAACTAAAGAGTATATTTTACCGTCTAAGTTAGCAGAAGCACCTGCCGCACGTCCACCAATGCTGAGAGGATGGTCACCATAAGTTCCTGTGCCTAAAGAACCTGTACTAGCGGTTACAACAGCGCCGTTACGTCTAAACGTATGACTTGGGGCTGAGATACTTGCGACGCTTGTAAAAATGCTTTTGTTAGGGTTTCCTACAGCGTCAGTAGAAATTGTATTGGCGCTTGAACCTTTTTGAATTGCTCTCCAAACTTCTCCAGAAGTACAGAAGATTCTAACGCCTCCTGATGTACCGCCTACAGAATTAGAAAGCTCAACAATAGTTTGATTTAAACCTGTTGCTTCTTTTTTAGCACCTACAAACACAGACATAGTGTTGACACTGTTAGTAGCAAAGGGAAGGTTTCCGGCTGTACGTAGCCCGTCATCACCGTCAAAGTCTAAGCACATTCTGCCTGCATCGTCTACAGCAAGGAGGGGACACTTGCTTTCTGTGGTTTGAATTAAATGTTGACCATTACCAGACCTATCTAAAATCTTACCAACGGCTTGTCCTACTACTGCGGGAGTGGTTCCGTCAACCTTAAACATGGTGGTAATGTCTGACATATCATACCACGCACCCTTAAAACCCCCTACAAAAAGAGAGGAGGGAGAGAAAGAATCTGAATTGTTGGTTACGTTGAGTCGATTTACACCTAAACCAAGCATGGCTTACACCATAGCTGAAACGTAAGCAGTACCTGTTCCACCGGAAGTAATCAAAGAAATTGAGTCACCATCATAGATGTGTATATATTCAATAGTATTAGCGGGGAGATAATTATGAGAAGTAGTAGCAGCACCTGTAACACGATAGAAACAATCAGTAGTTGCTACGATACGCGCAACACGTACACTGTTTGAAAAAGCAGCACCGGCACTTGCAGTACCTGAAATAGAAACTACACGAACTGTAGTAGGTCGTAAAACTTGAATGGGTTTAGAGTTTTTGTCGATTGTCAAAGTAGACATAATATTTTCCTATGTAAAGATAGAAAGGCGTGATAGCCCGAAAGTAAAAGGAGGCACCCTTATGGATGCCCCCAAGATGTTACTTAGCCGTTTACAGCCAGTGAGAAGCCTGCATCTGGACGCAAAACTTTAACACCGTACAGAGTATCAGCAGTGTACAGAGTGCTTAAGAACTCCTGCTTGTACTGAGTCTGTGAACGAATGCCCTGCTGCTCTGCAAGAACGTAAGTGTCCTTGTGCAGAAGCTGTGCAGAACGAATACGTCCACCGCCAGTTGCGCCGTTCTGAGCCGCAGTTTCGATGACAGGACAGTTAGTAGATACCATAACGTCGATACCGTACAACTCACCAATCTTACCACTTTGAACACCACCACCGTTTACGAAGTCAGAAGACTGGTAACGGTCAATGCCCATGATAGCATTACGTAGTGAAGGTGGTACTACAAAACAACGGTCGTCCATAGGAACGTCTGCGTCATCCATCTTCTGAATCAAAGCACGGAAGGCTTCATCAGTAAACACGTCAGCAGGAACTACAGTGTCAGCAGCGTAAGCAGTCAAACCGCCAGTTGCGTCGTTGTAGAAAGAAGCTGTGTTGACGTAGGTGCCAGAAGCGTTGCCTAGGTTAACAGCCAAGTCAAGAAGGTCAGTGTCGATTTGCTTAGCTAGTGCATAGCCTGCGTCATCGGTGTAGAACTTACGCAAAGAAGAAAGAGCCTGTACTTCAACAATGTCTTCGATGAAACGTGAGTACTCGTAGTGCTTGTTTACGTCTACGCCTACAGTGCCTTCTACGTTAGCCTGAATAGTAACCTGAGTGTTTTCTGCTTTAACTGCGGCTGCGCCACGAGTAGGAGCGGGGATGTTTACTTTATCGCCTTTCTTACCAGTCATAGAAATTTTCTTGACTTTAGGGGCAATAACTAGGTTAGACTCGTAAGAGGCACGAATCTCGTCACTCCAGATTTCTGGAATAAAGTTTGCTGCTTCGGTTTTGCCGACAATTGCTGCGGCTGTTGGATATACTGCTGTTGACATAATAGTCTACCTTATAATATAAAAGAGTTTAGTTTGTTTACCTAACCCTTCCTTCTGCATACGCTTGTGTGATTTCATCAGACAAAGCCATATAACGGTCGGGGTCGGTTTTCATTAGCTTAATAATGTCTGAGCGTCGATATACTTTCTTCGCTCGCTGTTCGCCAGTTCCTTTGGTGCTGCCTGTTGAGGCTGCTTTAACAGCGGCTTTCCGTGTGTCCTTCTCAGTAGAAGCAGCTTGAGCTACTGCACCTTGACGTTCTTTCCAGTTGGTAAAGAGTTCGTCTGCGGCATCGTAGTCGTACTGTCTGTCTGCCTGAGCAAA
>Ga0307488_10001355_pt1 | contig 20487 bp, 16 predicted proteins | sample SB02metaG_FD_202248 | JGI IMG/M metagenome (GOLD analysis project Ga0307488, IMG submission 202248) | Sea-ice brine microbial communities from Beaufort Sea near Barrow, Alaska, United States - SB 0.2 | ecosystem: Environmental > Aquatic > Marine > Coastal | place: USA: Alaska | collected... | reverse complement strand
GCTGCTTCTGCTATTGCAACGATCATTGGTTTACGATTATTTGGTGACATGGGGGTCTTAATTGCCACTATTGCATTGACATTAGTTATCCTTATTTTCGCTGAAGTTACGCCTAAAACGCTTGCTGCCCTTTACCCCGAAAAAGTGGCATTCCCTAGCTCTATTTTACTCAAGTTTTTACTTAAGTTACTTTTTCCATTGGTTATTGTTGTGAACTGGATTACCAATGGCATATTAATGTTAATTGGTATTAATGCTGAACAGAGAGACCAACATGGTTTAAGTAGTGAAGAGTTACGAACTGTGGTTAATGAAGCGGGTGCTTTATTGTCAGGTCGTGATAAAGATATGCTGGTCAGTATTTTAGAACTCGAAAACGTTAGTGTTGAAGATATCATGATCCCGCGCAGTGAGTTGGTAGGCATTGATGTCAATGACGATTGGAAAAAAATTCAAAAACAATTAACACATTCTTACCATACCCGAGTTCTATTGTATCGAGATAACATTGATGATGTTGTTGGTTATATTCATGTCAAAGATGCACTTAAGCTGTTGTCAAAAAATCAGTTTACCAAAGCAAGCTTATTACGTGCGGTACGTGAACTGTATTTTATCCCTGAAGGAACACCACTAAATGTTCAGCTATTAAAATTTCAGGCCGCAAAAGAACGTCTAGGCTTAGTTGTTGATGAGTATGGTGATATTCAAGGCTTAGTCACTTTGGAAGATATTCTGGAAGAAATTGTTGGCGACTTTACTACGACCATGACACCGACACCGAGTGAGGAAGTTCACTTACAACCAGACGGAAGTTATCTGGTTGATGGTAGTGCAACAATTCGAGATATTAATAAAGAAATGTCATGGGAGCTTCCGGCTGATGGACCTAAAACTTTAAATGGTCTAATTGTAGAATACCTAGAAGATATCCCTCAAAATAATTTAAGTGTTCGTATTTCTGGTTACCCAATCGAGATAATTGACGTTGGTGATAATATGATAAAATCCGTAAGAGTTATGCCTGAATTTTTTCTACAATCAACACCGGATGAAGAGTAACGAATAACAGAACTCAATTTGCACTACTACTTATTTGATAGTACCTGCTTACTAGTAATTTTATCATAATAGTTAACCACAAAGTTATTCACAGGCAATGAGTTAAGACGAACGCTCCACAATTTCTGTGGATAACAAAAGCGAGGCCAATGGATTAAAGCTCTCGATATTTGCAATGAATATTTCACAAAAAAGTGAAGTATTTTATAATTATGTATACGAAGGTTTTCCTAGATAAAAACCTGACGTTATTATGAGTCTGAGACGAGCTATGAATACAACAATCGTGTTTCCTATATAAATTATACATTACTATTGTATACAATAGTAAAAGGGGTATGTCAATCAGTTAACCCATCATTACTTGATAAAACGATTAAATATTTCATCCAAAAAACAATCGCCATAACCAACCATGATTTAATTCTTCTTTGCAGCTGTTTAATTGACTACTGTATCGCTTAGATCTAGCGTCTACTTTTCGAGAAACTTTTACTAACCAGGGTTTCTTTTTATAACTTTTGTTTTTAAAACCACCCCATCCCTCGTGATAGTTTAAATACTGATTATAAGCATCCCACTTTGACACTTTATTTATTTTATGAGTTTTAAAAATAAACCAGCCCATGAAGTCGATCGCATCTTCAAAATCATCACGATCGGCACCTGAATTACCTGTTTCATTAATATAATCATCCCATGTCATCGTTTTAGCTTGAGAATAACCATAAGCACTACTAACTCGCCCCCATGGGATAAAACCTAAGAGATAATCTCTCGGCGGGATAGCATCGTGACGAAAAGAGCTTTCTTGATACATCATACTCATTGGGACATGAATAGGAACTCCCCAACGATCTTTAGTGTCTTTGGCAGCAGAATACCAATCACGATGTTCCCTAAAAATTTCACAAATATTTTCAGGGTTTTTGGGTGGGAGTGTTGCACAAGCTGATAATGTTGTAACAAACAAACAGCTAATAATAGTGTGTTTTTTAAATCGCATAGTAATAGCAGGTCTTAAACTTAAGAGAACTGAGATTAGTGTGCCAGAATTAATGATAGATTTGCAGTTAAAATGTTAATAATATGGAATTTTTTACTTTTATTAAAATTTAAAATGAACTAAAACATTTAAGGCGACTCTTAAGTACGTTAGGTTTTATTCCCTTAATGTTTTATGTTTGATGCGCGTTACTTGCTCTCAAGTGTACGCGCTTTTTTTTCAATTTAATGTCAATTAAAGTATTCACCTAAAAACTCATCAAAAGAAACGACATCCGCTTGCTCAATTGCTACTTGCTCTTGATGAGAATTTTTAACACTTTTTATAAAGTATTCCTCATCAAATATTTGATAGTCTTGCGTCAACAACGACTCCCTATAAGTTGCGGCATAATCAAGTGCCAAAGTTGTTAAGCTTTTATTTTTATGAACTACTAAGTCCAATAATTGGGCCGACGGGGTGAGCTCACTGTTATTGATTTTAGCGCGCTCATGCTCAACAGACTGGCTATAGCGGCTAGTCCCCTTGGCTTTATCAAGTAAAATTGCAACCTCAATGAATTGGTCCATTAGCTCATTACCCCACTGTGGCACTGACTTTTCAATCCCGTTGTCATTTAACAGTAATTTAGGGTCACGACCACTAACAACAACTTGACCCATATTAAACTCGCTTTGAGCTTGACCCTGGCAATCAAATACAGGACTTGGAGCTAGGGCACAAAAAGTCAGAAATATATCTAAAAAGTAAACTTGATCAATACTTATACCCGTATCAACAAATGGATTGACATCAAGTGCACGTACTTCAATATATTCAACCCCTCTATTTTTTAATGAATCCGAAGGTTTTTCACCTGACTTTGCTACGCGTTTTGGGCGAATAGGTGCATAAAGTTCATTTTCAATTTGTAGCACGTTAGCATTTAATTGTTGATACTCGTCATCAACTTTAATACCAATTTTTTTAAATTCATCCGAGGTTAGATCCATCGCTTGTTCTACGCCCTCAAGATAACCGAATAAGTCGTTATAACAAATGGCTAACTCGGATTGTGCACTACTGGTATAACCCAAGTCACTCATTCTTAATGACGTGGCATTTTCTAAATAAATATAGCCATTATCTGATTTTTTAAAAGGTAACTGACTTGGTCCATTATTTATTGAAGCACCTTGTAAGAAAGAGCCACATAGTACTGGTGAGCTACCATATAAGTAAGGGATCAACCAGCAGTAGCGTTTGTAATTACGAATAAGAGCAAAATAACCATCAGATTTGAACGTTTGAAGATCATTATTATCTTGAGATTTTTTCTGAATTAAACGCCAGAAATCATCTGAAAAAGAAAAGTTAAAATGAATACCAGAGATTACTTGCATCATTGAGCCGTAACGGTTCTTTAGACCCTTGCGATAAACAGTTTTCATTTTACCAATATTTGACTCGCCAAAATAAGCAAGTTGTACTTTATCTTCGTCATTAACAAAACAAGGCATACTGAAAGGCCACAACAATTCACCATCAATTTGTGACATGGTAAATTTTTGAATATCTTGCAACTGCGCTATTGCCTCTTCTGGTTTGTTACTCACAGGAGTAATAAACTCTAATAAAGTTTCAGAATAATCAGTAGTAATATTAGGGTGTGTTAATGCCGAGCCAATAGTATAACGATGTGGTGACTGAGAAAGTCCACCTTCAGGAAGGACCCTTAATGCTTCGCGTTCAATACCTCGACCAAATTCTAATACTTTACTAAAATCATCAGATTCATTTAATTCACGAAGGTAATCTTTTAAAGATAAAGTCAAAATAATTCCTATAAAACACATCCCACAAATAGTTACTCCCTATTTGAGGGTAGATATTGAAAATTCAATGTTTGATAACAAACAAAGCCCTTGATTAGCGATAATAAACCTCGAAAATCAGACAAATCACAACAGCATAAAATCTATTAAACTAATTTTAACTCAACAACGACTAAAGCCAAGTTTTTAATTCTTCTTTGATAGTTTGACCGTCAATAATAACTATTGTTGATATCCCATTAGCTCATTAATTTATTACTAGAAAGCATAAATTAGCTATTAAAATATTATTGATAATTTTGTCTGCGACATGCTAAGCCCTGTGGCCAAGTTAAATAATGAGAATAATGGTCTTGATATAGACTGATTTGATTAACTACCCATATTTTAATACTTCACTTTGTCAGACAACTTAACGGCTGCATTAATTAAAGCTAAAGCTAAAGCGCACACCATCATTAATTAATGACTAATTATCTATATTGAGTAATTCAATATTATCTTGCTAAAAAAAACAATAACTGGAGCAGATTTAATGGCATGATTATATCGTCTAGAACCTTTACTGTTAAAATTAATACCTATAGTAAAGGTTTTAAAGAAAGACAGTAAGAAGACTTTAGGTGTAACACTTTAAAGACCAAAAATATTGACCTTTTTTATCTGTATAAAACTTCTATTAAAATAGTTACATCACAGTATTCACAGTTTCTAAAAGCGACAATTTCAGTTAAAGTTAACATATTGAGCCTTTAACATTTATGTCATTATGTAAGATGGCAATATAAATAATAAAATAAAAAACCATAAAAGAAGTTAAAAATGCAAGACAGTGTAATCACTCTACTCCCTCCCTTAGTTGCTATTACCATTGCCATTTGGCGAAGAAATGCTTTTTTTGCTTTACTTGCCGGCTTATTACTTTGTCATGTCATGATAGCTAATTGGCAACCTATTAGTGGCATTTTTGGAAGTATTAATGGGCTTGCTGGCGTTTTTAGTTCATTAGGCAATATTTATATCATCACCTTTAGTTTATTAATTGGTGCGCTGGTAAAGTTAATGACGGAATCTGGCGCAGTTAACGGATTCATTCATCATTTAAGTGAATTAAAACTCGTAAGAAATAAGCGACATGCGAGTATATTACCGACCATTATTGGTACCAGTATATTCACCGATACAAACCTAAGTATGTTCACTAGTGGTATGGCCAGCCAACAGCTATTTGATAAGCATAAGTTAAGTCGAGCTAGACTAGCTTACTTAATAGATTCAACTTGCGCACCTATCAGTATTTTATTCTTAATTAATGGCTGGGGAGCTTATATATTAGGGCTGTTAGATGAGTTTAACTTTGATGACCCTGTTGGTATTTTAATGGGGACCGTGGGTTATAATTTTTATGCCATTATTGCAGTAACACTAGCCTACTATACGGCTTACTCTGGTAAAGTTTATGGGCCAATGAAAACAGCAGGCTTGCATGCTAATATAAATACTGAGCCTGTTGTTGAAAAAACAGCTCCAGCTAGGGTAATGTGGTTACCCCTCATAAGTTTATTAGTAATCTCATTGCTATTATTATTTATCACAGGTGATGGTGATATTCGCAGAGGTTCAGGCTCTTTCTCTGTCTTTTGGGCAATAATAAGCTCATTAATTATTTTAATATCAATGGTGTTCTTTTATCGACTACTTAGTACTAAACAAATTTTATTGGCCACTATTTACGGTATAAAAACCATGATCGCTCCAGTAAGTATTTTAGTCATCTCGTTTGCCTTTGGGGCGGCAGTAAAAGAACTGGGTACTGGTATTTATGTTAGCCAGCTAATGAATGTTGAAGTCCCCTTATTTTTAATGGCACCTATTCTATTTATTGCAGCAGCAGTTATGGCTTTTGCTACTGGTACTTCTTGGGGGACATGGGCAATACTGGTGCCTATTGCGGTACCCATTGCATTAGAAAGTGGTTTGCCCATTCACTTTTTAGTGGCATCAGTTCTTGGTGGCGGTATCTTTGGTGATCATGCCTCCCCTATTTCTGATACTACCATAGTTGCGTCAATCGCCAGTGGTTGTGATCATTTTGAACATGTTAACACCCAATTACCTTATGCTTTATTAGGCGGTGCAGTGACCTTAATTCTTTATACCTTAATTGGCTTGAGCTTTTAACTATGAGTGATAAAACGTCACCTTTTAACATTGTTGATATCCAAGATGACTTTATCGTGGTGAGCAAAGCCTCTGGCATAAATTTTCACGATGAAGATAATCTGGGACAAGGACTGTTTAATTTAGTTAGCCGACATTTAAACCAAACATCGAACGATAAGCTATACCCAGTTCATCGCTTAGATAAAATGACCAGTGGTTTACTTCTTTTTGCTAGAAATTTAAAAACAGCGCAACAATTTCAACAATTATTTAGCCAGCACCATATTGAAAAATATTACCTAGCCATTAGTGATAAAAAGCCAAAAAAGAAACAAGGTCTAATAAAAGGTGACATGGAAAAAGGCCGGAGGGGATCTTGGAAGCTACTAAGAAGTCAAAAAAAACCAGCCATTAGTCAATTTTTCTCTTACGCTTTATCTGAAGGTAAACGTTTATATCTGATAAAACCTCACTCTGGTAAGTCTCATCAAATTAGAGTTGCACTAACCAGTATCGGTGCACCTATTCTTGGTGATGAACGTTATTATGGGCAAGACTGCCAAGATCGAGGTTACTTACATGCTTATGCTTTAAAATTTATCCTCAGTGGTAAATCCTATCATTATATATTAACGCCAACTAGCGGTGAGCATTACTTAGAGGATACAGCGATAAATCAGCTAACAAAGCTTCAAACACCTTGGTTGATAAGCTGGCCTAAAATTTAGTGCCCTTGTAATATAATATAATATATTAATATGACATTGAAAATAATATAGCAAAGTATGAGATGTTGTCAGGTATAAAAATATCAAATTTAAGTATTCGTGAAACTTTATGCCATTTCATCCTGCCTAAGCATCGGCTACAACTATCCACCATATAAAAATCTTATTTCGCCGAAGAGGGCAAAGATAATCTCAAATAAGGAAGAAACTCCCGCAATATTTAGGCTATATACCTATTTTCACTTTAATTCACGTCTAAGAATTTTACCGACACTAGATTTTGGTAATTCAGCAATAAATTGGATTTTTTTAGGGACTTTATATCCTACTAAACCTTGACGACAAAAATCGATAATATCGTTTTCAGTAATCGCTTGTCCCCGTTCGTTATTTTCTTTTACGGCAAAAACTTTCACCGCTTCGCCAGTCACTTTATCTTCGATACCAATACAAGCCGACTCAAGGATACCTGGCATATTAGCTATTTCAGCTTCAATCTCATTTGGATAAACATTAAAACCAGAAACAATGATCATGTCTTTTTTTCGGTCAACAATATGGAAAAAGCCGTATTCATCCAGCAGTGCAACATCGCCTGTTTTAAAATAGCCATCGATAGTCATCGTATCTAAAGTTGCTTTTTCATTATTCCAATAGCCAAGCATAATTTGTGGTCCTTTGGCACATAGCTCCCCTGCCTGACCTTGTACAACCACTTGACCATTATCATCACGAATAGAAATATCCGTTGACGGAATGGCGGTACCGACACCAGCGATATAAAAACCATCTGTATTACTCCGATCGCCAAAATTCAGCGTTAATATCGGCGATGTTTCAGATAAACCATACCCCTCATTTAATCGAATACCTGTCACTTGCTGCCACTTTTTAGCTACCGCGTCTTGCACCGCTGCACCCCCTCCAATTGCTAATTTCAGGGCAGAAAAATCGACATCATCAAAACCGGGTGTATGCAATAGGCCATTAAATAGGGTATTTACTCCCGTGAAAAATGTGGCCTTATTGTCTTGCCAAACTTTAACAAAACTCACCATATCTTTAGGATTGGTCACCAAAATATTTTTTGCACCAAAAAAGAAGTAACACAGTGCGTTCGCGGTTAGGGCAAAAATATGGTACATCGGAATAGCCGTAATCACGACTTCATTACCATAACTGATTTTGTCTTTAGCAAATTCTTGGTATTGCAAAACATTCGCAACGATATTGCCATGACTAAGCATTGCACCTTTTGACAAACCTGTAGTGCCACCAGTGTATTGTAAAAAAAGCAAGTCTTTTGCACATAACTCAACAGTATTCAGTACCATTGCTTTCCCTTGTTTTAATACATCTAGAAAATAAATGGTGTCCTTTAAACGTTTATCCACTGGTGTATTTGGTAATCCTTTAGCTACTAAATCATCAAGTTCAATAACAATAATATTTTTAATTTGGGTGTTATGAACAATATCCGCGAGTACTTTGGTTGATGGTGAAAATATAATAATCGTCTTTACTTGCGCATCATTTAACTGATGCTGTAATTCTCTTGATGTATATAAAGGGTTCACATTAACTTGTACACCACCTACCTTAATAATGCCCCACATAGCGACAGGAAAACTCAACACATTAGGAGACATGAGCGCAACGTGATCACCTTTGCAGATCTTTAATTTACTCTGTAAGTAAGCAGCAAAGTCATTTGATAAACGGTCAACGTCATTAAATGATAGTTCCGTACCAAAATTGCTAAAAGCTATTTTAGCTTGATAGCGCTTAACGCTTTGATTAAATAAATTTAGGAGTGAATTCCCAGTATCTAGGTCAATTTGGTGGGCAATGTTATTCGGATAGTTTTTACACCATGCGTGATTCATATGATGTCCCTAAAATACTGATTTAACGATTAAAGTGATATAAAAGAATATAGGATTTATTTAGCAAATAAAAGTGTAAATAAATCCTTATCTTATTAATCTGTTAACTGAGCAGATTAAAGCGTTAATCTAAGGGCAAAAAAAGTTACTGGTTGGTCTGCAAAACCATAGTGTGTTGCTACTAAAAGTCTCCTTTGATGACAATGTATTCAAAGAGCATCTTTCACCATACGACCAGAGAAATTTAATAAGCTAATCGGTGCATCCTTGCAGATCACCTATGAGATGAAATAACAAACCTTATAATGAATGAATAAAAACAGCACCTATAGCTATCGGGCAAACAAATTTAGTATACCAAGGCCATATTTTCCAGAAGATACTATTTTCCACGTTATCATTACCTTGTTTTATTTCTGCTAATAATTCATTACGGTTCCATATCCATCCAACAAAAACACAACAAAGCATAGCAATTAACGGTTGCCCATAAACGGTAGATAAACTGATCACTAGGCCAAACAATAAATCAAAATTAAGTATAATTAGTGCACTCAAAGCTAGTATTGTCATACCAATAAAGGTTGTGGCTTTTTTACGTTCAACTTTATGCCGTTCAACCACATAAGATACTGGTCCTTCAAGCATCGATATAGAGGACGTTAGCGCAGCAATGGACATTAAAACAAAAAAACCAAACGCAACGAATAAACCAATAGCTCCCATGCTATTAAATAAAGTGGGCAAAACATCAAAAACTAAATTAGGTCCAGAGATTAAACTACCATCCTCAGCAAATATTGCGACGCCCTGTGCCTGAGCAACATACATAGCAGGAATGATTAATAAGCCAGCAAGAAAGGCAATAGAAACATCGATAAGCGTTACCTGGGCTCCTAAGGTGACTAGGTTTTCAGTTTTAGCGATATAAGAGCCATATATCACCATAACGCTCGTCCCCAGTGATAAAGAGAAGAATGCTTGACCAAGAGCGCTAATAAGTAAGTCAGGTTCAAATATTCGAGAAATATCAGGATTTAAGTAGGCTTCAAAACCTTCTTTTGAACCATCTAAAGTAAAGACATAAATGATTAATAAAATAAGTAGACCAATGAGCATTGGCATTAATCGTTTTGACCATTTCTCTATACCTTCTTCAACACCACGACGAATGATGGCAATGGTTAACATCATAAATAACGCATTAAAAATCAAATTACGTGCAATAGATTGAGAGGTTAACCAACTTGAAACCTCAGTCAGGCCAACTATCCTTGCAATAGGTTCTATAGCATATGACATCATCCAGCCAGCTAATATGCCATAAAAACTTAAAATAAGAGTGGCACAAAGAATGCCACCAAAACCGACAAAAAAAGCAAAGCGTTTTTGCCAAAGATTTTTAGACATCTTCTGCATTGAAGAAACAGCATTGGCTTGACCATAACGGCCAATAAGCAGTTCAGCCATAAAAGCAGGATAAGCTAAACAAAAAGCTAATACTAAATAAACTAAAACAAAGGCAGCACCGCCATTACTTGCCGTTTGTGTAGGAAATCCCCAAATATTTCCTAAACCGACGGCAGAACCTGCAGCAGCCATTATAAAACCTAAACGCGAACTAAAACCGCCTCTTGAAACACTCATTGAATCACATCTTTTTATTTTGATACCAAGTGGGATCACAAATAGAACTATTATAAAGCGGTAAAATATTTAATATCTTCGTTTATAGTCGCTCAATTTATAAATCCAATTAATATAAGTTTGAATTTCAGCACTCTAATCTACTGAACTTAACAATTAAAAAATAGGGTTAAGGCGAATATTTATTGTTTTAAAACTCTTTATAATGATTACATTACTGTAAACATATCATTACTCAGTAGTAACAGGGCAGTTATATTTCAACTAACTGAGATAGTAATCAATTAAAACCATCTGAAATTATTACTTACTGTAACTAGTCTTTAAAGTTAGTAAATTGAAAGCTCTGCTCTAGATCAGCTTGACGGATCAACTGCATTACACCCTGCAAATCATCACGTTTTTTTCCAGTGACTCGAACTTGCTCCCCCTGAATTGCTGCTTGAACTTTTAATTTCGCATCTTTAATTAATTTAACTACTTTTTTAGCAACATCTTGTTCAATACCCTCCTTGAAAGTCACCTTTGCTGTAAACGTTTTACCACTATGGATAAAGTCACCAAATGTCATCGCTTTAGCATCAACATTTCGCTTTGCTAAATTACTACGAAGAATGTCTAATAATTGATTAACCTGGAAGTCTAGCTCAGCACTGACTGTTACCACAGGTGATTTCCATTCAACACTTGCGGTAACACCGCGAAAATCAAAACGTGTGGCAAGCTCTTTCTTGGCATTTTCTGTCGCGTTACGAACTTCTTCTAAATTAATTTCTGAAACAATATCTAACGATGGCATAGTTTTCTCTATATGTATGAGCAAGGTAATTTTTTATTATATTAACAAAGCTATTAATGAACGCCAAGAGAATAGAAAATTCTAGTGCACTCGTGTTAGGATAGCATTATTAATTTAAAACCAAATTATTCATCTTTATTGTGAAAAGACGCCATCATTTTTTACTTCTCTTACTTGCTTTATTAAGTCTCATTGCCTTATTTTTTTCTACAGAGGTTAAGGCTGTAGTTTTTAAGCATACACAGATTGATAGCGTAGGACATTTCTTTGGTTTTTTTTGTTTGTCGTTTTTACTCAATTACATTTTAAAGTTTCCCCTCCTGATTACAGTTCTCTGCTTGACACTTTATGCTGTACTTAGTGAAGTAGGACAATATTATTTAGGCTTTAGAAATGGTGAGTTTAGAGATGTTGTTGCTGATGTTATTGGAGTTTTAAGCTTTGTTTCTCTTCAATACCTTTATAATTATTATTGGCATAAACCATCACAATGAATATTGTCATGGTTGGCCAAGGAGCTATTGGATTATTATTTTATCATTTTATTAGTCAGACGATTAATAGCAATAAAAGCAGTACTGACTCAGTTACGCTCAGGCCCTCTTATCCTATAATTAATAAACAAGACAATTATCATTTTAGAGACATTAACGGTTTAACAACTAAATTCACCTTAAACTATGCCAATGATAATGAAATCAAATCAGCTGATATTATTTTACTTGCTGTTAAGTCTTATCAAGTAAAACTAGCTTTAAGTAATATTGCATCACTTATCCCATCAAAAACCATCATTGTTTTTTGCCATAATGGCATGGGTACGTTTGAAGAACTCCCTATAGGGTTAACAAAAAACCACCCTCTCATTACGATGCTGACAACGCACGGGTGTTTTAAAAATGCTCCGTTAGAAATCACTCATACTGGACTAGGTCAAGTTGATTTTGGCATCGTTGACATTCGATTAATTAAACCGGAGCCAAGCTTAATAAAACTCGATAACGCCATTATTTCAAAACTAGAGCAACTATTAATGCCGGCTCGATTTCACCACAATATCATTGAAAAGCAGTGGCTAAAATTAGCCATCAATTGTGTAATTAATCCGTTAACCGCTATTTATGATGTAACAAATGGTGCAATTAATAATAAAGAATATCAAGAGATCGCTAGTGCTGTCTTAGCTGAAATTGTTTTAGTGGCAAAAACTCAAGACATTGTGCTGGAGTTAAATGAACTGGTTAATATGGTACAGAAAGTAGCTCAATCAACGAGTAATAACAGTTCATCAATGCGATGTGATTTGATGGATAATAAACTAACTGAAATTGATTACATCAACGGTTATATTCATCGATTAGGTCAAATAAATAACATTGACACGCCAACTAATAGTGACTTATGGCAGCAAATATCAGGACGCCAGTTAACCTAACGGTTATTGACAGTAGAGCGATTTTTTAGTGTCAACTCACTGATCATAAATAAAATAATTATTATTTATTTCTTGGTTGATATACCTTAACATTCTTAAAACCGTTATTAATCAATAATAAAGCTTGAAGTTTACTCATCACACCGTGATCACAATATAAAAAATATTCTGTTGAATGGTCAAGCTCGCTAAATTGGCTACCTAATTTATAAAATGGTAGACATTTAACTTTTACCCCATCAATCTTCAACGGATTATTCTCTGATTCTTCAGGACTACGTATATCGATAATAATGGTGCCTTCAACTATATTTTCGACCGTATCAACCGTTGTGATTTGCGTTTCAGTTGCTTGATCGATATCTCGTATATCATAAAGCTTGGTGTCATTAACCACTTTATCTAAAATATCAAAATTAAAGCTTTTTTCTTGGCACTCAATATCTGACATCACGGTTTTAATCGTTGTGTTTTTTGAAATGAGGCTAGCGGGTTGAGTTAATGTTTTAGTAAAATGTTCAATTCCAATCTCACGAGTAATATCCGTGATGTTTTTTTTACGGCAAGCAATAATTGGTCTTAAAATAGGGATATCCGTCACTCGGTCAACTACCTTTAAATTATTCAACGTTTGACTTGAAACTTGCTCCATAAATTCGCCAGTCACTAAAGCTTGAATGTTACTCTTTACTGCGATTTTTTCAGCAACACGCATCATCATACGTTTAAGTAGTAAACTGGTTTGACCGTGTTCCTCATTGCCTAAAAGTTCATCAATAACAGGCTTGAAATCAACAGAAAAAAACTTAACTTTATGAGATGAACCATATTTATTCCATAAATAATAACACAGCTCTTTGACAACAGCTTCCTGAGTAGAACCACCTAAGTTGAAGAAACAATAATGGGTAATATAACCCTTTTTGATTGTTTGATAACTCGCGGCAGCTGAGTCACAGCCATCAGAAACTAATGATAGAGCATTTTCTTGAGTGCCAATTGGCAGACCACTTAACCCCTTATGTGTATTGGTAACAATAAATAAGTCTTTGTTTATTATTTCTAAATGAATAGTAATATCTGGTTTAATTAATGACACTTTCGCACTTTTAACAGACTCGTTTAAGCCTCTAGTTACATATTGCTCAATTTCAGCTGAATTAAAATTATGAGTACCCACTTTTTTAGTTTCAACACGAAAGGTTTTATATTCAAGCGATTTGGCATACACAGCGTGAGTTTTTTCAAAGATGTCGTGAACATCAACAACATCAAAATGTTTTACTTCAACAAAATGAGGTATCCCTGGAATACATTGTAATAATTGAATTAACGATATACGATTTTCAGGGCTATCGTTTGGGGTGTAAATACCAATACTATCGACGTTAACACGAGTATAAAGTTGCTTATCAACACGACACAATAATTTTTTAACATTAGACTCTAGTATTTTAATAAAACGTTTTCGCACCGGGCGATTTTTGAGTGTGATTTCAAAGGGTAATTTAACGATGAATTTCATCAGCTATAACTCGTAAATTAACTAGTTTAATATTAAGAAAAATTAATAGTGAAAATTATACACCAATGGTGAGTAGCGCTAAAAGAAGAAATACCCAATTCACCTCAAAATATCGATTTAGGAAGAGTAAAAAGCATTAACTGCAAGGCCTTAATTGAAAAAAGCATTCTTAGTTCATCATACAATAGCGATGTTTTTTCTGTTGTGACTATTTGTTCTGTTGTGACTATTTTTTACCTTTTTCTATAATTATTCCTTAATTATAGAAAAAGGTTCTGTCATTTTAGCTTTACCTTGATTAATCGATATTTCAACACGGCGATTACGACGGCGGTTAAGTGCATTAATATTTGGTACTAAAGGCTTGGTATCAGCATGTCCTACCACTAGCATTCTATTGTTATCAAAGTTAGGCACTTTGATTAACTCGTGCGCTATAGCGACCGCTCGCTGGCTTGACAAGTCCCAATTAGAGGTGAATAGCTCTGAATTAATACCTCGATTATCGGTATGTGCTGATACCATTATTTCGCCTGGTACAGTTTTCAAAAGCTCGCCAATTACTTGAATGACGGGTTTGAATTTTGGTTGTAAAAATGAGGAACCCGATGGGAAAGAGCCATTTTCACGAATCCTAATAGTGACTTGTTGCCCTAATGATTCAAGCTCTATTGCACCGTCTTGAATTTCTTTTTCAAGTTGTTTTGCAACTTTTTTTAACAGATCATTGACTTGCTCCTGCTGAGTTTTATCCATTTGACTTTGTGCTTGTAAAATTGTTACTGCTGACAACTGATCTGCAGTATTCTGAGATTGCCCTCCCCGAGTATCACCACGTTGTTGTTGACGACCACCTGCAGAATCTTCATCACCCGCTTGAAAAGATAGCATTTGTTGGGTCATTTCTATGGTGTGCTGTTGAATGACCTCAATAGGGGTGGGCTCAGGCCTTCCTGGACGAAATTCTTGGGCAATTATACTGGTTCCTTTGGGAATACCTTTCACTTCAATTTTGTTCTGTACACCAAAAGCAAATTTCATTGAACCTGCAATTTGTTTGAATTTTAAAACATCAATTTCAGAAAAAGATAATAACAACACAAAAAAACACATTAAAATTGCCATTAAGTCAGCAAAAGTACCCATCCATTGGGCTAGCCCCGGTGGTGGACATTTACATTTTTCAGCCATAACCGATCCTATTCTTCTTCAGTGGTTTTTATGTTTCGTTTAGTTTCAGCCAAATAGTTTTTCAGTAAACCCTCAATCACTCGCGGGTTTTGACCATCTTGAATCCCTAAAACAGCATCAAGTACTAGCTCTTGATTCATTCGTTCTTGGGCACTACGTAATTTTAATTTTGAAGCAATTGGAATAGCGATAACGTTAGCTAAAAAGGCCCCATATAATGTTGTTAGTAATGCAACAGCCATAGCGGGACCAATAGATTTAGGGTCATCCATGTTTGCTAACATTGCTACCAAACCAATAAGTGTGCCTATCATCCCCATAGCAGGCGCTATATCTGCAAGTGCCGTCATCAGACCAACGCCTCTTTCATGGCGTTCTGCGGTTAAATCAATATCTTTTTTTAACGTACCACGAACCACATCAGCATCATGACCATCAACTAACATATCAACACCCTTTTGCATGAAAGAGTTTGATATTTCTGTTTCTTCTAAGGCTAAAAAACCACCTTTACGAGCAGCATCAGCCATATCGACTGCTTGTTCAATTAACTCTTCTGGTTTTTCTATCTTAAATATAAAGGCTTTAACAATGACTTTTCCAACACTAAAAAATTGTGCTACATCATGATTTGCTAAAACTACAAAAATAGAACCGCCAAATACAATGAATACAGATTGTATATCAAAAAACCGACCTATTTCCCCCGAAAGTAGCATTGCCACAATAAGAAAACTAATTGATCCAATCATTCCGATTATTGTTGCTAAATCCACCGACATCTCCTAAAACAACTATTTATCAAAGCTGTATTTATAAATTATTACAATTATAAGCATATTACTATCGCCCGCAACACCAATTTCTTAAGCGTAATTAATGATTATTTTTCAAACCAACGAATAATACATCAAATTGGTCATGCTTGATTGACCTGAGCCAAAAGCTAAGGTAACTTTGCGATAAGTTTTAACTCACACTTTAAGTAGTATTTATAAAATTATGGCTAAGAAAAAAGTAGAAAATTTAAGCTTTGAAGAGTCCCTAAATGAACTTGACTCTATAGTACAAAGCCTTGAACAAGGTGAGCTGAGTTTAGAGTCGTCGATGGCTCTATTTGAACGTGGATTAAATTTAAGCCACGTTAGCCAATCTAAACTTCAAGATGCTGAACAAAAAATAAAAATATTGTTAGAAAAAAATGGTCAAGGCGAATTGTCTGACTTTGCACTTTCTGGTGATGATTCTCAGGATATTCTTTAGTGACGACTTTAGGCAGTATTGAACAGTATCAATTACGTATTAACAAATTTTTAGAAGTAAAACTCAATCAACTTATCGTTAATGATGTTAAGTTGTTAGAGGCAATGCGTTATGGCTTACTTATCGGTGGCAAAAGGATACGACCGTATCTTGCGTATATCACTGGTGAGACTTTAGGGGCCAGTCTTAGTGATATTGATGGTGTTGCCGCGGCATTAGAATGCATTCATGCCTATTCATTATTACATGACGATTTACCCGCAATGGACGATGATGATTTACGCCGTGGTAAACTCACCTGTCATAAAGCTTTTGATGAAGCGACCGCTATTTTAGCTGGAGACAGTTTGCAAACCCTAGCTTTTGATATTTTGGTTAATCATGATTTTACCTCTGAGATTGCCGCAAAGCGGGTTGTGCTTATTCAGCAACTGGTCAATGCTGCAGGTTATCAGGGTATGTGTGGCGGACAAGCGTTAGATTTGTCCGCAACAGGAAGAACGATTCCCTTATCTGAGCTTGAAACCTTACACTCACTTAAAACGGGCGCATTATTAAAAGCATCAGTTTTAATGGCGGCAGAATGTTCAATAAAAACCACAAAAAAAGATAAAGAAAATTTAACGCACTTTGCAAGTTTAATGGGATTAGCTTATCAAATAAGAGATGATATAATTGATATAACATCATCAGAAGAGGAGTTGGGGAAACCCAAAGGTTCAGACCTTGCTGCTAAAAAAAGTACCTATCCTGGCTTATTAGGTTTACAGGGCGCTCAAGAAAAAGCACAATACTTATATCAAGAAGCACTTCGATCTTTAGATGAGTTACCTTACAATAATCAAAATTTATCAGCGTTTGCGACTTTCATCATTAATAGAAAACATTAATGTTTCATTGAAACAGAAATATCTATAAAAAATATAAAATAAACAATTAGAATTGGTCACACTATTATGACGACAAACCTTGCAAACTATCCTTTATTATCTAAAATCGATTTACCTGCTGACTTACGGGTATTAAGTCAGGATAATCTCATCAGTGTTAGCAATGAATTGCGAAGTTATTTACTTAATTCAGTCAGTAAAAGTAGTGGCCATTTCGCATCAGGCTTAGGCACAATAGAACTTACAGTTGCCCTTCATTATGTTTATAACACCCCCTTTGATAATTTAGTATGGGATGTAGGTCATCAAGCTTACCCTCATAAAATATTAACTGGGCGTCGTGATCGCCTTAATACTATTCGCCAAAAAGATGGGTTACACCCATTCCCTTGGCGTGGCGAAAGTGAATACGACACCCTAAGTGTTGGCCATTCTAGCACTTCAATATCTGCAGCTTTAGGGTTAGCCGTTGCTGCTAAAAATGAAGGTAAAAATCGAAAAACTGTTGCCGTTATTGGTGATGGTGCGATGACAGCAGGTATGGCCTTTGAAGCGTTAAATCATGCAGGTGATATTAAAAAGGACCTGCTAGTTATCCTTAATGATAATGACATGTCAATTTCAGAAAATGTTGGTGCCTTAAATCAACATTTTGCTAAAGTATTATCCAGTAGTGTTTTTGCTAGTTTACGTGAAGGCAGTAAACGCATTTTAAGTAATATCCCGCCAATTAAAGAATTGGCCAGTCGCGCAGAAGAACACTTAAAAGGTATGGTTGTACCTAGTACCTTTTTTGAGGAATTAGGCTTTAATTATATTGGCCCAATTGATGGCCATGATGTTAATGGATTAGTTAATACCATTAAAAATATGAGGCACTTAAAAGGGCCACAACTGCTTCATGTTATTACCACCAAAGGTAAGGGCTATGAAGCGGCAGAACAAGATCCTATTAAGTACCATGCTGTACCTAAATTTAATCCCGAAGAAACAAGTTTACCTAAGAAAGCTGCTAGCTTACCTAGCTACTCTCAAATTTTCGGTGACTGGCTATGTAAAACAGCAGCGATTGATAAAAAATTAATAGCAGTGACCCCAGCTATGGCAGAAGGTTCTGGCATGGTGGAGTTTAGCAAAAGGTTCCCAGATCAATATTATGATGTCGCTATTGCCGAACAACATGCTGTGACTTATGCTGCAGGCTTAGCTATTGGTGGACAAAATGCTGTCGTAGCTATTTATTCAAGCTTCTTACAACGCGGCTATGACCAACTTATCCATGATGTCGCTATACAAAATCTTCCTGTTATGTTTGCAGTTGACCGTGCGGGCGTTGTCGGTGCCGATGGCGCAACCCACCAAGGGGCATTTGATTTAAGTTACCTAAGGTGTATCCCAAACCTTATTATTATGGCGCCTTCTGATGAACGTGAATGCCAACTAATGTTGACCACTGGCCACCGACTTAGTAAACCGAGTGTGGTGCGATACCCTCGTGGTAATGGTACAGGACAAAAACTTCCACAAATTAACGAGACCATTGAGATTGGTAAAGCCGTGACTAGATACCAAGGTAAAGATATTGCTTTACTGGGTTTTGGACCGATACTGGCTGAAGTTCTAAAAGTGGGTGAGGAGCTAAATGCAACGGTTGTTGATATGCGTTTTATTAAGCCGCTTGACATTGATTTACTTAGAGAAATAGCTCAAAGTCATCATACGATAGTGACCATTGAAGATAATGCTATGGCTGGTGGCGCAGGTTCAGCCGTTAATGAATATATCCTAAACAATGCACTTTCTGTGAAAGTGCTTAATATTGGTTTACCTGACCAGTTTATTAAACACGGAACTCAAGAAGAAATTCATCGTGACCTCGGACTTGATCACCATGGTATTGTTAAAAAAATCAATGATTTTATCCATAAAATCAGTAGGCTATGATGTTCTTCCGCCTAAGTTAGGGCTGCTTATATCCGGTAACTCCTTGGAAGGCGACACTTATATTAAACGAGTTTATGGTACAGGTGCTCTATAATTATTACTGTTAACAGCCCAATTTTACTGGTTTGGTGTTATCCCAATCAATAGTGAACAAAAGGGTGTTGCTCATCGCACTAAAAATGGTAAAATAATTTTTAACTAATAACTCCTTAATATTTAAATGAAATTAATTAAATTAAGTTTACTTGGCCTCTTATTTTTCTGTGGGTATATAAATGCCACTGCCGTATCCCCTTATTTACCTATTAATTCAAATCCAATACTTGAAAATGAAATAGAGCGCCTTGCGGTTTTATCCGGTATACCCGATTTAACCAAACCCTATCATTTAGCCACTGTCGTTCAATACCTTAAAAAAATCAAAGGTTCACATCCAATCCTCCATAGGCGTCTAGATCATGCGTTAAAGCCCTACTTAGCTCCGCTATCGCTTAGTCATGCCAAGCTGGAGTTTAGCCATGGTGATAACACTAAAGTTAGGCCTAATGATCGAGGATTCACAACTAAAGATCAAGCGTCACTGAGCTTACGAGCCAGCTGGCAAACAACGGATTGGCTAGGAGTGTACCTAGGAGCAGAAATAAGTAATGAATTGAGTCAGCCAAGTGGTTCGATGTTATCCATGGGTACTGATTGGGCACAGTTAGATATTGGTTACAAGGATTATTGGTTGTCACCGTTTCAAGGCTCGGCTCAGCTCCTTAGTACCAATGCAGAGACCCTACCATCGGTCTCTCTGAGCAATAATTTGCCGATAACGTTTTATGGTAAGGCATTTAATTACGAATTCTTTTTAGCCCAATTATCAAAACAGCCTACCTTGTACAATGAGGTTTATAGTAACAACAAAGGGCCTTTATTGTCTGGGTTTCATGTGAGTTTTCAGCCTACCCCTTGGTGGACATTGGGAGCCACACGCGTATTTCAATTTGGCGGTGGTAAGCGTAATTTGAATGCTAAAACCATTATTAAAGCATTTTTTGATCCCCGCGGCGCTGATAATGACGCTTCTGTTGATGAAGAGTCGGGTAATCAAATTGCATCTATTTCCAGTCGTATATATTTTGACGGTCG
>Ga0307488_10001354_pt1 | contig 20495 bp, 13 predicted proteins | sample SB02metaG_FD_202248 | JGI IMG/M metagenome (GOLD analysis project Ga0307488, IMG submission 202248) | Sea-ice brine microbial communities from Beaufort Sea near Barrow, Alaska, United States - SB 0.2 | ecosystem: Environmental > Aquatic > Marine > Coastal | place: USA: Alaska | collected... | reverse complement strand
GGCCGATGAAATCACCGTGCGTATCTCAAACAAAGACAAAGATTTCTATCGACCATGGTTCACCGGCAGTATTGATCTTGAATCAAAAGGCTTTCGTGGTGACAATGTCTGGTCCGATCGGGTTCAAACTGAGGCTAACTATATTGAGTACTGGCACAATGGATCGCTCGTACTTCACCTCCAACGCAAGTAAGGGCAGTTCAGCGGGGAAAAAGTATCGTAACAAATATTATTTGATGGATACTCAGTGTGTTGTTTAAAACGTTCTGAACCCAAAAAATTAAAAAGACACCCAGTGCGCCGAGATAAATCGGTAAAAGTTCGGGGCGGAGGCCGCCCTGAATGTAATTCCCCTACTTGGTAAGTTCCGCACACCGCCAAGACCCCGAGTATCGTAAGGTGTCGAGTTAAGCGTTGACGGGGTGAGCCATAGGCTGAGTATTGATCTGCGAAATCTCCACTTAAGCGTGCACCTTGTTGGGTGAAGGAGAAAAGGAAGGCAACACGACTAATAGATACAATGCCCTAAACGGCGGTGCTAGTTATGGGTTGACGCTTCGCAGTCATTACGTTGAAGAGAGTGTCTTTGTAAGTATGATAAAGCTGACCATATCGAGTATCACAACAGCCCTATACTTGAACGTCTGGGCCTTAACTCAGAGAAGTGGTTAACCTTAACCACTGAGTTTGAACACCACTTCACTACCGCGGTAGGCAGTGAACACATGTTACAACAATTCAAACAACACACAGACCACCACCGTATACGAGGGATGGCAAAGGCCAGAGCCTTACTGCAACAAGCCTAAACTCATCACAAACCATCACGTTGATAACTCCATAATCATAGTGCAAGCATCGGTGCCAGTATTCTAGGAAATAACTGCATTGAAGCGCAGTTTTTGACTGCAAAGTCCAAATACACCATTTTAACACCCAAAAATCCACCTAGCTGAAAAATACGGAAACGTTTGTATACTACCTGAAGATGGTTTTTATATTCTCTAAAAGTGAGTGTCTTTGTAAGTAACCTGAGTTCGGTATAAGTCATACCGTCCAGTACCACTATTATCGTGCCTATCTTAGTTAAACTTGCTCACAATAGCGTTATTTTTCCCTCACAAGCTCGCCTCGATAAACGGAATAATAGCAGCACTGGATGCGTTCAATGTATTTGAAAACCAATTTTCACCATCTAAAATATTGTTTTAATTGCAATTACTTCTAGGGGCGCGGCACGTCTTAACCCGAGTTCAGGTTAAGTGTTTTTATGTCTGTGTATATAAACTAAAGTTTAATAAACCAAAGTCTAATTGTGCTTATTTAATATTAAGATAATAATTTTAATATTAAATTTTGATGTCTTTGAGAAGTACACAGATTTTAAGCAGTATTGACACCAAAATTTAACAAAGCAGTCTACGAAGGAGGGTCTGTTGAATATGCTAAGAGTTAGTTGATTAGAGGGTAACCTTTGGTTCTTTGACAAGACTGTTTATTACTTGAAAGTCGATATTAGGATGAGATATTGGTAACAAAATCAATGGAATCATTAATTAACAGTTTTACATTGCAATCAAGGAACATCATGAAAAAAATTACACAAAGCCGCCCACAGAATATTAGACGTGCAGGTCTCGTTGCCAGCGCACTGATATTCGCAATGGCGAACAACGCGATGGCAGCTGGAACCGACTCCGGAACCGTAGTTGGCAACATAGCCACAATCAATTATTCGGTGGACGGCACAGCACAACCTGAAGTTGGTTCAACTGAAGGCGGTAACACCGCAGGCCCAGGTGCGGAGACTACATTCGTAGTGGGTACGACAATCAATCTAACTTTGATTGAAGACAACACAACTTATACTTCGGTTGCAGCGGGCTCATTGCTACAAGCAACTTCGTTTACTTTGACGAACCTTGGTAACGATAGTCAAGGTTATAACCTGACGGCTGCCAATACTGCCCTTGCGCTTTTTGGCGGGACTGACGGTTTTGACGTATCATCCTTCGCGTACTACGTCGATGAAAATAACGACGGTTTGCTAGATGCTGGCGATACACTAATAACTTCTGTGGATTCACTGGCTCCTGATGCCTCTATTGATCTACTGGTCACGGCAACTATTCCGGTATCTCAGGCAGACAACGATCAGTCGACCATCAGCTTGACAGCGGTGACTACAACGAATAATACGACAGTCGCAGTAATAGAAACAACTGGTGCATATGACTCTACTGTTGTTCAAATCGTATTTTCTGATCCTAGCACCACTGCTTCTGGTACCGACCCAGGTCAGACCGAAGGTGATGCGAGCGCAGTTGCTTTGGATGCCTATCGCCTCGTAACAGCAGCGTTGACTGTCAGCAAAGCCACCGCGGTTTATTCTGATCCAGCTAACGGAACGACCCTTCCTAAGGCTATTCCTGGCGCTATTCTTACCTATACGATAACCATCGTAAATAATGGTAGCGGAATCGCTACAGGTATCAGTATTCAAGATATCGTGGATGAGATAACTACAGGTACTGTGGTATTCAATACGCTGTACGACGATGGCACGACTACCTGTGCTGCCGCTCAGGGCATCGCAGTTAAAGATGGTTCTGAAGGCGCTGCTGTTTGCAAAACCAATGTTTCTGGTGATGACAGTGCTGATTTAACTGGTATCACAGTGACGGGTGCTGGTCTAACTCTTGCCGCTGGCGAAACTGCAACCCTGTCGTTCCAGGTCACCATCCAGTAGTTGAACCTGAGTTTAGCATAAGCTATTTAATAGCTTAACGCCTCTGTTGTCTCGGCTTGCCGGGGCAACACTTTTTACAAGATATATGTATCATAATCAAACTCCCAAAAGTTGAAAAATTGTAGGAGGTTCAAATAGTGAAATTTATGATAACTAAAATGCAGCTAAAATTGGCATTTACTACAAAAACAATTTTGAAGAGAAATATTCAGATTTCATATTCTTCTTCAAAATTGTTGGTATACACACATAGTTGTTCCGTTATTTGTGCGCACGTGAATGGGATTGGATCCTTCATCAGGATGGCTTTATTTTTGCCACGACTGGTTGCCATTTCCGTATGCAGCATGACCTTACTTGTGATGATACAACCCGCCGTGGCCTCTGGCACAGCGTCCGGCACGCTCATCAGCAATGTCACCACAATTACATATAGCGTTGACAATGTTGAACAAGACCCTCTCACTTCAGCAGCTGCGACGTTTCTGGTTGATAACATGGTCAACCTCACCGTCGCCGAAACCAGCGGAACATTCACCACTGTTGGTGTAGCCAGCGGCACTGTTGATGTGATTACCACCTTCACTGTCACCAATAACGGCAACACGTTGCAGGACTATGTGTTGACGCTCGGTCAAGGCGAAAACGGCCAGACCTTGTTTAGCAAAACTGACAATTTCGATGTCATAGACTGCAGTAGTGTTATTGAAAGCGGCGCCAACCAGGGTTACCAACCATTGCAAGACACCGCCACTTTTATTGACGAACTGGCACCCGATATGACCAAAACAGTCTATGTGCTCTGCAGCATGCCCAGCCAACAGGTCAACGGCGATGTATCTATTATCAGTCTGCTTGCCACGACTCACGCTGGCAGTGTGCCAGGAATGGGCCAGTTGACGGTTGCAGACATCGGTGCCGACGCTTCGGACGCAGTGCAGGTCGTGTTTATCGATACCAGCGCAGATGATCCTCAGGGCGACAATACCGCCAGAAACGGCCAGCATTCATCTAGGGATGGCTACTGGTTTGACAGCCAGGCCAACTGTAACAACGCGAATGCGGAAGAGATAACACTGGATCTGACCCCCTTTGTTGCTATTGATTCAGGAGGTGAAAACAAGACTCCAGCTATCCTTATAGCCATTTCCGGATGGATCGGAACTGACACCGAAGCCTACAAAGATGATCAGACCGAAAGTGAAAGCGGTTCTGCTAAGCAATGGTATTCGACCACCTACAATCAAGATTTATCAGGTGCAGAAATTGTATGGGATGGAACAACGGATCCTTATATTACTGGACCAAGCTACCTTTTGGTAAAGGGTGGAAAACAAAAACCAGCATGGTATCTGTTTGATATTTCCAGTTGGGATGGCATGGCAACCATTTCGCTTTCTGGATTTTGGCCGGGCAAAGGCTCCATTTCTCATATATCAATTTTCAATGCTCAAGCCTGCGATGGCTTCCTGCCGCGCACTATAAAATACGATTGGGCAGACCCTGACAACAACCCGGCAACGTTCTCCGAGGCCTACGAGAACGACGGCAGTATACCCTTTGTCTCGACGCTTACGATTACCAACGACACCTACATGGGAACTAATGGCGAAGCCTTGTCCGGCGGTGTGGTAACCAACGTCCCTCCCGGACTCACGGCGGTGCTGACCAAAACCGGCGATACCACAGCGACCCTAAGCTTGACTGGAAACGCCGCCGCCCACGACAACGCCAACGACATAGCAAACCTGACGGTAAGCTTGAGCGATGCCGCCTTCACTCTGGGCAACGCGGCCAGTGTGATCGGTGCGTTCAAGAACGATATAGCGGTTGACTTTATAGATTGGCCTGTCCTCGACCTAACTCCAACGATCATCGACATTCAGTACCCATCAGGTTGCATCTATGATAGTGACGAAGACTGCGAACTCGTCCCTGGCTCCATCCTGACCTACCAAATCGAGATGCCCGTCACCGACAGTATAGAAGGTCTCGTTATTACAAACCCTATTGACACCAATATGACCTACGTTTCCGACAGCATTTTTGTGAACGGCGTGGCCAAGAGCGACGCCATTGATAGCGACAGCGCCGAGTTCAGCGACAATACCGTCATCGTTACAGCGGGGATCGTTACCGCTACGACGACCTTTAGTTTCACCTTCCAGACGACCATTAATTAATTCATTGGAGAATACTATGTTTAACCACAATACATTTACACAGCATTTTATCAGCGTCTTTTTCACCGCTGCCCTACTAACAGCGTTTACACTGCCCGCCCACGCTGCCGATCCCGGAGCGATAAAACTCAGCAGTGTTGCCGAAAAAAGAATCGATGTTGTTGATAAAGACGGCAAGACGGTGAGCACGCGTACTCGGGTAGATACTGCCGTTCCGGGGGATGAAATCATCTACACCACCACTTTCGAAAACATTAGCAATAAACCGGCTGACAACATCGTTATCACCAACCCCATACCTAACGATACAACTTATCTTAGTGGCAACGGTGCCAACACAGAAATCACCTTTTCAATTGACGGCGGCAATCAATACGCCGCGTCCGACAAGCTCATCGTTACCACCAATGAAGGTGATACGCGTCCGGCTATGCCCTCCGATTATACTCACCTGCGTTGGGTCTATAAGGGCGAACTTGCTGTCGGCGAAACCAGTAAAGTTTCTTTCCGCGCGGTCATCAAATAAGAGCATAGCGCTAATACGCCCAACTATGTGAGAACTATCTAATGATGTCGCACAAGACTAACTCTTTTTACTTATTCTACTTGGCTAGCCAAGTAGTTGGAGTAATTGTGGCTAGCCTAAAAGAAATGTGGCGTACTAACAAAAAAGTGTGCCTTGCTTCAGTGTTTTGTTTTTTGTCCTCTACTACATGGGCTGCCACACTGCCCGGAACCAAGCTCACCAATAAGGCGATGGCGACGTACTCGATATCCGGTGCGAACTATACCAAAACGGCGGTGGTCGCAGTGGTAACTGATGCGACATTACAGTTCATGGCAGAGAAGTCAGGTGGGACTCGCACATCGGTAGTGGCATCGATGTGCGCGTCGTCTGCTGGCACCAGCGGGCAGTTAGATTTGTCTGCGGGATCCGCCGCCCGAAGCGTGGCATTGGAACCTACAAAGGTTTACCACAACGGGCAAACTATCTATGTAGAAACCAGCGACCACTCATTAAATCAGAATCCGGCGCTAGCCGAAACAGTGCTGGTGACGATCACAAGCGGCACCAATACTGTTTCGAACGACCATGAAACTCTGCTGTTAACCGAAACAGGGACGGACACGAGCGTTTTCATGGGCGCGATTCAAACCACATCAGCGTCTGTAGCCGATTACAATTGTATGCTTTCGGTGGATATAAACACCGTGCTCAATGCCGTCTATCAATATGAAAGTAATGTGGAATCGAAAAGGAATGTCGCAGCGACAGCACTGGTTGATCCTTATGGGGTGGTATTTGATGCTGTTAACGGACTGCCCGTGGATGGCGCAATCGTGACGCTAATCAATGCCGATACAGGTCAGCTGGCCGTGGTGGTCTGCGATGATGGCATTAATACTTCACCCAACCCGATAATCACCGGTTCGAGCTTTGCGCAATGTGGTGGCGTAGTTCTGCCGCTTGGGACTTATCGTTTCCCGCAGCTTTATTCTGGCAATTATGTGTTGCGAGTAAAACCTCCTAGCGGTTACAAATTCCCCTCTATTGTACCCTCCGAGAGCATGCATGAGGGCTTTAATATCTTGGGTTCTCCCGGCGCAGGAGCCTCTTTCGACAAAGCGTTCCTGATCCAGCCGGGTGAGCTACAACGGCGTATAGACATTCCGATCGATCCGGTAGGCGGCGATCTGCAAATCACCAAGAATGCAGGAAAATCAGTGGTAGGCGAAGGGGAATACGTGCCTTATACACTCACGATTAACAACAATGACACCCTCAACGCGACGCTCAATGTTCAAATAGCTGACCACCTGCCCCTCGGGTTCCGTTACCAAGCCGGTTCGACTCGTCTGAATGGTGGGTTGCATCCCGCCCCAGTGATTTCCCCAGATGGTCGCACGCTCACCTTTGCGCTCGGCGATATTCCAGCGGTGGACTCAGTCATACTTAACTATGTAGCGCAGGTGACTGCAGGCGCGAAAACCGGCAAAGCCGAAAACGTTGCGGTCTCTATCGGCGCGCACACATCCAACACCGCACGCGCTAGCGTGATCGTGCGCGAAGACCTGATGCGCAGCAGAGCGATACTAATGGGGCGCGTCATCATCGGCTCTTGCGACGATAGAGTCGACAACGATAAAGACGGTCTGCAAAACGCGCAAATCATACTGGAAGATGGCACAACTATCCTCACTGACAAAGATGGCCGCTGGCACGCCGACAACATCCTCCCTGGAACGCATGTAGTGCAACTGGACGTGGATTCACTGCCCGCTAATTATGAAGCGATGACCTGCGAGGAAAATTCACGCTTTGCCGGACGCAATTACTCGCAGTTCGTCAACGTCCGTGGCGGCACCCTCTGGCGTGCAGATTTCCACGTGCAGAAAAAAGTGCCTAAAGAAATGCGTTTCACCCAGCATCTGATAGCTAATCGTGACGGTGACATAGTAGAGGTTAAACTCGAATTACAAGGCGCAGGCGGTGTGGGGCCGTCCTCGTCTACGCTCTTACTGCCAGAAGGCGTAAAGGTTTTGCACGGTAGCGCGCAACTCGATGGCAAGTCGAGCGAAGCGCTTAAGATTAGCGATGGCTTCCTGACATTACGTTTGCCGCAACAGCAGGGCTCATGGGCGCGTACTCTTACTCTTGGTCTGAAGTCCACAGAGCAGAAATCGCTCAAACTGGTGCTGATGACGCGTTTCTTAGCGCACTCCACCAACAAGAATGTGACTCTGCCGCGAACTGAAGTGCAGTTGGATGCTGAACCTGTCTCAGTGGAAACTTTCGCCATAATCCCGCGGATTGAATCCCTTGAAAACGATACTACGGATAAAGCCGTGGACGCCGATGTCCTCCATCTCGTTGAGACACTCCCCTACGACGCACAATGGTTGGCGAACGCCCAGCCCGGGATAGAATGGCTGCACCCTCAGGAAACATTTCTGCCCGCTTTGCCGGCTATCAAGGCTGCAGTGAAGCTCGAGGCCGGCCAGCGCGCGACATTGAAGCTCAACGGAGAGGAAGTTAATCCACTATACTACGACGGCGCGACATTTAATAACACGCGCAGCGTGATCCTGGCTACTTGGAGCGGCATTCACATTAAAACAAGCGACAACCTGATGGAGCTTATCGTTAAAGATGCTGCCGGCAAAGAGGTATTACGCCAGAGCCGCAACATCCACTATACCCTCAGTCCGGACCGCTTTGAATTTGTTCCCGAGCAATCGCACCTGATCGCCGACGGTAAAACCCGCCCGATTATCGCACTTCGCTTTTTAGATAAGGACGGCTACAAAATGCGCCGCGGCATCAAGGGTGAATTCCACTTGAACCGCCCGTACCAATCCGCTGAGCGGTTAGATGCCATCCAACGTGACCCGCTCGGAGGCAGGAGCATTGACCAGCCACGGTTTAACGTTGGCGAGGATGGTATAGCCCTTATCGAGCTTATGCCTACCACGCAATCCGGCGACGTTAAGCTAAATTTTGAATTCAACAACGGACGTAAACAAGAAATTCACACCTGGCTGGAAGCAGGTCAGCGTGACTGGATCCTGGTGGGATTTGCCGAAGGCACACTCGGTCACAAGCAACTTTCTGGTAATCTGTCCGCGCTGAACGAAGCTGAGGCAGACACTCAACTGTATGATGGCGACCGACTCGCTTTTTACGCCAAAGGCACCGTCAAGGGGGAGTACTTGATGACCATCGCATATGATTCTGCTAAGGTCAGGGGTACTGGTGGGTCGAAGCTTGCCAATCTAAACCAAGCAATAGATCCGAGCCTGTATTACACACTCTATGCAGATGCCACCCAACCCGCGTTCGTCGCTGCGAGCACAAGTAAGCTCTATCTTAAAATAGAACGTAAGCAATTCTACGTGCTGTTTGGCGATTACGACACCGGTCTTACAACCACTGAATTTGCTCGCTATAGCCGCACTGTAAACGGTCTTAAATCTGAATACAAAGGAGAGGTTGTTGGTTATTCAGCCTTCGCCACAATGACTTCACAGGCCTACGTAAAAGATGAACTTCCGGGCGATGGTACGTCAGGGCTATACCGGCTCACGCGCAAAAATATCCTTGATAATTCGGATAAGATACGCATTGAGGTGCGTGAGCGCTTCCAGTCACAAAACATTGTTTCCACCCAGGCCATGACACGCTACCTAGATTACGATATTGATTACATCAATGGCACTCTATTCTTCAAACAGCCGGTTAACAACCGTGATGCAGCATTTAATCAGGTATTCATTATTGCCGAATATGAGTCTGGCGACCCGAGCGACGAAACCCTCACCGCAGGCGGACGTGTTAACATCAAACCGAGCGACAAGCTGGAAATCGGCGCAACGTTGGTGAGCGATGGTACCGAGGGCGCAAGCGGAAATCTGCAAGGAATAGACGCCACTTGGAAGATAAACGAATCAACCAAACTGGAGGCCGAATTCGCGCGAAGTAAACGCGAGGTATCCAATCTCGAGCTTAATGGTGACGCATGGAAGGTGGAACTCATTCATCGGGACGCTAAGGTGTATATCCGCGAGCAGCAAGGCGGCTTCGGTATCGGCCAACAAGCGGGCAGCGAGAGTAATAAGCGCAAAGCCGGCGGTGAACTGCGGATGAAAATTTCCGATACGCTCCAAGTGCAAGCAGAAGTCTACCGTGAGGAAAATTTGGGTGTTGTTGAGTCACAGCGCGATGTACTTGAGGGGCGCTTCAATCACAATTTGGGCAGCATGACAGCATATTACGGCGCGCGTTTAGCTTACGATGATAATGGCCTAGGAGTAACGCGCGATAGCGAGCAGGCAATCGCGGGCGGGGCCTACACTTTCGCCGGCCAGAAAATCACCTTACGCGCCGATTCCGAAATCAACGTAGGAAAAGCGCAAAGCTGGGATTTCCCCGACCGCTTAAAAGTAGGCGCGGATTACAATGTCTTTGCACAAACTAAGCTGTTCGTCGAACAGGAATTATCGCGCGGTGAAGACATCAATAACAACATTACGCTTGCTGGTCTGCGCACATCGCTATGGAATGGTGGCGAAATGGCGGCGTCGCTGGGCAATCAGAGCTCACTCGACAGCGGTCGTCTGTATAGCAATCTCGGTCTAGTGCAAAAGTGGCGTATAAACGAATTCTGGAACGCTGATTTTGGCATTGACCGCGCCAAGACTCTGAGCAACACCGCCCCCCTGCAGCTGAATTCTGCCATCCCACGGGCATCCGACGCGGCAATCGGTGACTACACCGCCGTTACGCTAGGCGCGAACTACAACGACCCTGTTTGGGGCGCCAATAGTAACCTCGAATGGCGTACTTCCGAAACTGACGAAAAAATCAATTTTCGCATCGGTTTTCGACGTACCCTCGATGCTGGGCGGATACTGGCGTCCAGTGTCATCTATACTGGCACCCGCTCAGATGTTAGTCAGTCGCGTAAAGCGAACGCGCGTTTATCCTATGCCCACCGCCCATCAGACAGTGCTTGGATCTGGTTCAATCGCCTCGATTATATTGACGAACGCAGCAGCGGCAATATCAGCACCAGTCATACCCGCAAGCTGGTCAACAACTTAAACATTAACTGGATGCCCAAGCGTGGCACCCAAGTATCACTGCAATATGGCTCGAAATACGTCCTCGACGACTTCAATGACTCAACTAACAGCGGCTACACCGATCTAGCTGGTGTGGAACTGCGCCATGACCTGAACCGGAATTGGGATGTAGGCTTGCATGCCTCGATGCTACATACCTGGACAGGTGGCGAAAAGAGCTATGGCCTTGGCGGCTCGCTCGGCTATAAGCTCATGGACAACACCTGGGTAGCCATTGGCTATAACTTACGTGGCTTCGACGACAATGATTTCAGTGGTGGTGCTTACCGCAGCCAGGGACCCTATATCGCACTGCGCATGAAATTCGACCAAGATACAATAAAAACACTTAAGGACATCTGGCCGTTCGCCAGCACTCAATGAGATTAAGGAGAGAGAATGAAGTCTGCACCCATTTTTTGTAATGCAACAGTTCTCCGTTTAGTCGCAATGCTGTCGTTATTACTAACGACACTTCCAGTGCTGGCGGTTGATTATCTTTTTTCAGCGACGTCAAACTCCTTTCCGACGAGCTGCTCTTACGTCAGTGAGGGCAACTACACTTGCGCAAATTTGTCACTTTTGACGGGCGATACTCTAACGATGGATCCAATCGCGCCAGTCACTCCGGCCACTATCGACGTGGTCGGAACAGTCGTCATCACTGGCGCTACTGTCAATATCGGCGGGCTTGCCGCGGATTTGAATATAGTGGCGGTTGGCACTGTGACGATCGGCACAGCCACGTTGACAATCAACACTCAGGTGAACGCAAATGTAAGCTCGATTGCAGCCGTTGGCGTACACCCTGGCAGTGTTATCGGAGGTAATCTCTCGGCTAGCACGATTGCGGGTATCATCACTGCAGGAGCGAATGTTAGCGTGGTAGGCGACGTATACACCGACGAAGGTGCTATCTCTATTGGTATCGGTAGCGATGTTGGCGGTAACGTTTTCAGCACAGGTGCGGGTGTTATCACCGTGGGAGCAACTGTCACAGTCGCCGGCAACGTTAGCACTGATGCAGGCGCAATCTCTATTGGTATCGGTAGCAATGTTGGCGGCACAGTTTTCAGCACAGGTGCCGGTGCTATCACCGTGGGAGCAGATGTCATAGTGGCCGGCGGCGTTCAAAGTGTTGCAGGCGGAATCACTATTGGTGACCGTAGCGATGTTGGCGGCGAAGTTTTCAGCACGGGTGCGGGTGTTATCACTGTGGGAGCAGACGCCAGCGTTGGCGGTAGTGTTAGCACTTTCGATGGTGCCATTAACGTGGGGATAGGTGCTCAGATTGGCGGCGAAGTTAGTAGTTCTGGTCAAGGCGTAATCACCCTAGCCGCGAGCGTGACAGTGGTATTGGACGTTATCTCGGCCGTGGGTGCCGTCACGGTTGGTAATGGGAGCTCGATTGGCGGTGATGTGGGTTCTACCGCAATTGAAACTGCGACCACGATTTCTAGCGGTGCCGGCGTGGTCACACTTGGGGCAAACATAACTGTGGGGGGCAACGTATTCAGCATCGCAGGCGCTATCGATATTGGTGACGCTACCACGGTTGTGGGTAATGTGTCCTCCTCGGGCGCAGGGGTTCTTACACTGACGACCAACGTCGTTGTGGGTGGCAGCGTCACCTCGACTGTGGGGGCAGTTGATGTTGGCGGTAGTAGTACGGTTTGCGGTGATGTCGGTACTATCGGTGCCGGCGTGATCACACTGACGACCGACGTGAGCGTGGGTGGCGGAGTCTACTCAATTGCAGGGGCCATCACTATCGGCGCCGGTAGCACGGTGCAACTTAGTGTCGACATCACTGGCGCGGGTGTCATGACGCTTACCGGTGTCGAGGTAGGTGGCGACATTTACACTGCGGTAGGTGCCATCACCGGAACGTCCTCCCTTGTACGGGGCCACATCACTGCGAGTGGCATCCACGAAGAACGGTCTTGGTCGCATCAAACAAATCTGGTAGTGAGCGAGCCGACTGGCTGTTTAGCCCTTTTTCCACCACGAACACCACCCGACATCCTCGTACTCAAATCCGTGCAGGTCTATTCCGATCCGGTAAACCTGCAAGACAACCCGAAGGCGATACCCGGGTCCGTGATGTTCTATACGGTTATGGTAACCAACCGCGGCGGATCGACCGACACCGATACGGTGGTTATTACTGATCCTATGCCCGTCAACACCGAGGTTTTCGTAAACGATATCAATGGGGCTGGCTCCGGGCCGCTACTTTTCACTGACGGCAATTCGGTAAGCGGACTCAGCTACTCGATGAACAGCCTCGCCAGCACAACGGACAATATTTCCTTCTCTAACGACAACGGAGCTTCATTTGGTTATACCCCGATACCGAATGTTGACGGCTATGACATTGCTGTAACGGATATAAAGGCATCCTTGAGTGGAGCGTTTAAAGCTTCAACCGGGGCGCCCCACCCGAGCTTCAGCATCATTTTCAGGGTTAGGGTGCAATAGGGAGATCAGATTGAAAGCGTGGCACCCAAGTGTCGCTGCAATATGGCTCCAAATACGTCCTCGACGACTTCAATGGCGCAAGTAATAGCGGCTACACCGATCTCACTGGTGTGGAACTGCGCCATGACCTGAATCGGCGTACATGCCTCTGTGCTGCCTACCGCAGTCAGGGGCCCTATATCGCACTGCGCGTGAAATTTGACCAAGATACCATCAAAAAACAAGAACAACTGGCCGTTCGCCAGCACTCAATGAGATTAAGGAGAGAGAATGAAGTCCGCACCCATTTTTCATAATGCAACAGTCATCCGTTGCGGGTTAATGCGTTTAGTCGCAATGCTGTCATTTAAATTGACGATTCCAATATTAGCAGCCTTCGTTTGTGCTCCTGCTCAGGCTTACACTCTGGGGGATGATCTACTGAATTATTCAGTCTTAGGCGGCGGCACATACGTGACTACGGAGGACAGCGCCGATATTTACGGCAACGTAGCGGCCTTAGACACTCTAAACGTCGGCGCGAACGCCACCATCACTGGTGATGGCGAAGCCGGAGGTGCTGGTACCATAGGAGACACGGGGCATATCATCGACGGCTCCTTCTTGTCCGGTGGTGCAAACACCTTGGGTGCTAACGGCGTAATTGATGGAGATTTTCTTGCAGGTGGCGCCCTAACGGCATCCGCATCTAGCACAGTGGGCGGTGACTCGCGGGCGGCAACTCAGGCCGAATTGACTGCGATGACCGACCGTCGGGTCGCAGCCGTAAACGATCTGACTTCTGCCAAAACTTATTTTGATTCCCTAGGTGCGGGTACCGTACTGGCAGCAACCATGACCGTAGACACTACGCTTAATGCGGGTGTTTACAGTGCCGCTAGCTGGTCGACCACAGCCGGTACTACTTTGACCCTCAACAACCAAGGCTTAAATGATGCGATATGGGTCTTCAACATTGCCGATATTCTGGCCTTAGGCGGAGTATCGAATATTGTAATATCCGGTAGTGGGTTGAATTCCCAAGTGTTCTGGAACACGAATGGTCATGCCTCCGTAGGAGCTGGTGCCAATTTTGTCGGTACCATTCTCGCAACTAACTATATCAGTTTAGGCGACGGCGCCGTTAACCTCGGTACCGATTCATCTTCTTGCGGCGGCCTCTACTCAGTAACCTCGTACGTAACCTTGGGTGCCAACGCTCAGGTCGGATCAGATGGCTGTGGCGTCTCGGTATCGGCCGTGCCGCCACCCGACATCCTTGTACTCAAATCCGTGCTGGTCTATTCTGATCCGGTAAACCTGCAAGACAACCCGAAGGCGATACCCGGGTCCGTGATGTTCTATACGGTTATGGTAACCAACCGCGGCGGAGCGACCGACACCGATACGGTGGTTATTACTGATCCTATGCCCGTCAACACCGAGGTTTTCGCAAACGATATCAATGGCGTCGGCTCTGGGCCGCTACTTTTCACGGACGGCCCTGCGGTAAGCGGACTCAGCTACTCTATAAACAGCCTCGCCAGCACAACGGACAATATTTCTTTCTCCAACGACAATGGAGCTTCATTTGTTTATACCCCGGTACCGAATATTGACGGCTACGATAGTGCTGTAACGGATATAAAGGTATCCTTGAGCGGACCCTTTAACGCTTCAAGCGGGGTTCCTCCCCACCCAAGCTTCAGCATCAGCTTCAGGGTTAGGGTGCAATAGGAGGATCAGATTGAAAGCGAGGGCCCAGTTCAGTGCCGATGTTCTTCAGGCGTTTAATTAGGAAGTGAGTAGCACACATCCACAAAAACTATTTGTTCCTTTTTATACAACTAAGCAGAAAGGTCATGGTATCGGCTTAGGTTTATGCCAGAATATTATCGAGCACCATGGTGGTCAGTTAACCTTAAGCAATAATAATAACAGGCGAGGGGCAACAGCAAAAATTATGCTGCCAAATACCCATTCGGCTCTATCATAATAATTAAACGGCATTTTTATCAGCTAATTTTTGCGCAATTACCGCGTTGTCACATAAGTATTAAGCAGTGTAGTCTGCAGCAAAGTCCTTCGTGGAAAATTTTTCAGTAAAATAGTCAGACGTATCTGGAACAGTGATCTTTAGTTTATTTCCGTCAGAAATTAACAGGATATCCACGATTAGAGGATGCTAAACAACACATTTCCTCGATTTATCATCATGGATATCTAGCTAATTTCACACCAGAGGCTGCCAATTTGTGCTTATCAACATGGTCACTGAAACGTGCTAATAGCACGGTGAGTTTTGGATGAATATATCGTTGGCAAAACGGTCTGTTCGGTGCTGTATAAAAGTAGTCCATAAGCTCAGCTTTATTGGTTTTAAAGTCCTTAAAAGGGTAAACCTGAGTAATGACCGGCTGATCAAAATCCGCTCTGTGTGCATTTAGTATGTTTACAGCCTGGTTATATTGAGTTTCATTATAAACATATATGGCTGAGCGATATTTGCCTCGCATGGAATGGTTTGATGTGCTGGCGTGGGTATGTAAATGGATTTCAACCAAGGTTGATAAAGAAATCACTGCGGGATCAAAAACCACTTCAATTGCTTCAGATAACTCAGCGTTTTCACCCCTTGATGCGATCCAACCTTGATTGACTGTGGCTATGCCAATAAGCGATGCGAACACGCCTTCGGTACACCAGTGACAACCACCACCTAAACCAATTTTATTAAGGGTAGTTGTCGTATCCGCATAGCCTGACTGTGTGGACGTCTGCAAACTCACTGAGCAGAGGGTAACGTCCAGTCGGGTCTGGGAAAGTGGCAGGTGTAGCCATCGGGTCGAACTTGCAAATAGTCCTGGTGTTCAGGCTCCGCTTCCCAAAAATCACCCGCAGGTTCCACTTCAGTGACCACTTTGCCAGGCCATAAACCCGAAGCATCCACGTCCGCAATCGTCTTTAACGCTTCTGCATGTTGTTCATCAGACACATAATATATAGCCGAACGATAAGAAGCGCCACTGTCGTTACCCTGCCTGTTCTGGGTACTGGGATCATGAATTTGAAAGAACAGCTCCAAAATTTGCCGATAGGTAACAACCTCATTATCGAACAAAATTTCGATACCTTCAGCGTGCCTGCCATGATTTTGGTAAGTCGCGTTCGGCACTTCACCGCCAGTATAACCAACACGGGTTGATATCACGCCTGGACGTTTACGAATAAGATCCTGCATACCCCAAAAACAGCCACCAGCCAATATTGCATGTTCATTTGCCATTAAGAAATATCCTCTACTTGATCTAAATAGGCTTCATATCCTGCACTTGTCATCTCTTGTTTAGGAACAAAACGCAATGAAGCTGAGTTAATACAATAACGTAAACCGCCCTGCTCTGTTGGACCATCGTTAAATACGTGCCCCAGATGGCTATCGCCATGGGATGAGCGCACTTCTGTACGCGTCATACCGAGGGTCGTATCAGTGATTTCATTTACGTTGACTGGGTCTATCGCTTTGGTAAAGCTTGGCCAGCCACACCCTGATTCATACTTGGCAGAAGAGGCAAACAAAGGCTCTCCCGACACGATATCCACGTAGATACCAGGCTGGGTGTTGTCCAAGAATTCACCGGTCCCGGGATGCTCAGTTCCATTTTCTTGCGTTACCCGGTACTGCTCAGTGGTCAGAGCAGAAATTGCATCCACAGATTTTTGATATGTATTCATAATTTCCTCTTTGATCGTAATGCGAGGTGCCAACAGGATTATAACAGACCGGCAGTGACAGAGATCTATTGCACGTAGGCCGTTGACCTAAAGAAATTAACGGTATAAGCATGATAACGGATCATAGTAATAAATTGTTTTGCATTTTATTACTATGAGTCTCTGCGTAATTTATTTAACTGATGATGTTGCTTAGCAGATGCTGATTTTAGGCCCCAGCACGCTATTTTCCATTACATCACTCGCGAGTTACAAGCTTTATAACTACAATTTTATATATTCAGTATTTCCGTCGAATCCCTTCGACGCTGCGCCTTCCCCCGCCCAAGGCGCCTTATTGGAGAGTAAAACGATGAGTCATCACGAAGTCGATTTTATTTATTTGTCCCAGGAAGATTTACTCGATTCAGGTTGTTTTGATATGCAGCTCATCATGGATGTTGTGGAACAAACCTTACTCGCTTTCGAGAAAGGCTCAATTATGTTTCCTGAAAAAATTGTACAGATTTTCGATCAGCTTACACAGGAGCGGATCAACTGCTTACCTGCGACCATTTTAGACGAAAAAATATGTGGTATGAAATGGGTATCAGTCTTTCCTGAAAACCCACGTAAATACGATTTGCAAAATCTTTCCGCTATCTTTGTGCTGTCTGAAATCGAACATGGCTTTCCTGTTGCCGTTATGGATGGGACGCTTGCGTCCAACATGCGTGTTGGTGCAGTCGGTGCGGTTGCGGCCAAGTATCTTGCGAAAAAGGATGCACAAACCATTGGCTTTATCGGCGCAGGTGAGCAGGCAAAAATGCATTTGCTAGCCATGAAAGTGGCACGACCGAGCCTGAAAATTTGCCGTGTTTCGGCCTTAAGCAAAGCTGAAGAGCATGAATTTATCGCGCAACTTTCTCCAGTCTTGCCGAATATGCAGTTTATCCCGACAAATGGGAATGCCAAATCAGCGATGGAAGATGCAGATATTCTGGTCACGGCCACAAGTGCTCAAGCGCCACTGCTTAAAGCTGATTGGGTGAAGCCCGGCGCATTTTATAGCCACGTGGGTGGTTGGGAAGACGAATATGCAGTTGTCACACAAAGCGACAAAATTGTCTGTGACGATTGGAAAACGGTCATGCACCGCACACAAACATTAAGCAGGATGTATAAAGAAGGCTTACTTGGTAGTCACGATTTGCATGCTGATCTTCATGAATTAGTGGCAGGTGATAAACCTGGCCGGGAGTCTGAGCAAGAGCGGATCTATTTTAACGCCGTTGGCCTGTCTTACTTAGATGTTGCTATCGCGCTTACTATGTATCGCAAAGCTAAGGATGCTGGTGTGGGTAAGTCACTGGAGTTACAACATGAGATGATTTTTGAGCATCCTGATATTGCTAAAAAAATACGTTTATAAGCCCCAAAATTAACAGCAGGTGAAAAACTATGTCTTCCTCTTTTCGTCGATTAGACGAGCCCGGCAGAGAATGGATCAAGGTTGAGATCGATGGTGAGACTGTTCGCGTGGCAGCGGGGGAAACGGTCGCCGCGGCCATTCTGGCTTCGGGCATTCAATCTTGTCGCACTACACCATTATCTGGCGAGCCCCGCGCACCGTTTTGTATGATGGGCGTGTGTTTCGAATGTCTCATGGAAATTGATGGAACACCCAATCGGCAGACCTGCCAGATACCGGTACAACAAGGCATGAAAATTCGCCGTCAGCTGGGTCGTGGTGAGGGTTACGTTTAATGGCCCACCATCAACTTGTTATCATTGGTGGCGGCCCGGCAGGACTCGGTGCAGCGACCTCGGCAGCCAATGCGGGAGTGGAGTGCCTGCTCATTGATGAGCAAGCATCACCCGGGGGCCAGGTATACCGAGCGATTGCTGATATTCCTCACCAGCGGGCAAAATTACTTGGCCCGGATTATCAATATGGCCGAAAGTTAGTAGACAATTTTAACGCTAGCAAGACGATACACCAGCCAAGTACAACAGTCTGGAGTCTTAATGCTAAGCTGGAAATTGGCATATTACATAACAACCAGGCGGCCCTGCTCAGTGCCGATCGTGTCATTATTGCCACCGGTGCCATGGAGCGCCCGGTTCCCTTTGCTGGATGGACTTTGCCCGGTGTCATGACCGCAGGGGCTGGACAGATATTATTAAAATCGGCCGGTATTGTACCTAACAACGGTGTGGTAGTGGCTGGTTCAGGCCCATTGCTGCTGCTGCTTGCCTGGCAGTATATGCACGCTGGAGTCACGATTAATGCCATTGTCGACCTAAGCCCAAAGGGCAACTACTGGACAGCGCTGCCTCACTTTCCTCGGGCTTTACTTGCATACCATTACATCCTTAAAGGACTTAAATACCAGCTACAGTTAAAAAAAGCCGGCGTCCCGTTTTATACTGGCGTTACTGATTTGTGCGCAGTAGGCAAGGAGTCAATCGAAGCCGTTGAGTTTACGTATCGTGGTGGCCGTAAAAGCATTGAAACCCCCTTATTGATGAGCCATTTTGGCGTAATACCCGATAGCCATTTGAGTCGCAGCACGGGGTGCCATCATTATTGGGATCGCTCCCAGCTGTGTTGGCGACCGACTATAGACCAATGGAGCAATAGTTCCATAGAGGGTATCGCCATTATCGGTGATAACGCTGGAATAGGTGGTGCTGTCGCTGCGCAACATGCTGGCCGCTTAGCCGGTTTAGAAGGTGCCCACCTGCTCGGTTGCATTAGCCGCAAAGAACGAGATGAGAACGCTCATCAAGACCGCCGTTGCCTGGCTAAGGATTTACATGTTCGGCCCTTTCTTGAGGCACTCTTTCGCCCTTCACCCGCCCTATTAGCTGAACCTGAAAATGAAACACTAATTTGTCGCTGCGAAGAAATCACAGCAGGGACTATCCGTCAGGCCATTCAAGGCGGTCATCGCGATCCTAATCAGATTAAATTTCTCACCCGTTGTGGAATGGGTCCGTGCCAGGGCCGCCAATGCGACAACGCTATCAGCCAACTTGTTGCCCATGAGCTTGGCAATGATATCGAGCAAAATGAGAGTTATCGTATTCGTCCGCCCATTCGTCCGTTAACGATAGAGCAGCTCGCTAATCTACACGAAGCGGAAGAAGAAAAATGAAATCAGAAGTCATCATCATCGGTGGCGGTCTCATGGGGCTGTCCACTGCTGTTCACCTGGGACTGCGTGGCGTGAAAGCAACGGTGTTAGAAAAAGACAGCCCTGGCCGCCATGCTTCAGGCGTCAATGCTGGCGGGCTGCGTCAACTCAACCGGCATATGGATGAAATCCCCCTTACCATCGCTGCCGCTGAAATTTGGAAAAACATTCGCACTCTGGTCGATAGCGATTGTGATGTGGAATTTAATGGTCAGTTACGCGTCGCCGAAACACAAGAAGAGCTCAACACCTTACGTAAGCGTGTCGGGGAGTTACAAGAAAAAGGCTATTCTCATGAGCGCATTATAGATAAAGACACACTCTATCGCCTGGTGCCGCAACTTGTTGCTGGCTGCGTGGGTGCTCTGTATAACCCGGATGATGGTTCAGCACGTCCTTTTCACGCGACGAGCGCGTTTCGACATAAAGCAAGCGCCCTGAGGGCCAAAATACATAGCAACGTAGAAGTCAAAAGTATCGATAAAATCGGCGGTGGCTGGCAACTCAACACCAATCAGGGAACATACACAGCCGTCAATATTGTCAACTGTGCTGGTGCATGGGCCA
>Ga0307488_10001353_pt1 | contig 20500 bp, 20 predicted proteins | sample SB02metaG_FD_202248 | JGI IMG/M metagenome (GOLD analysis project Ga0307488, IMG submission 202248) | Sea-ice brine microbial communities from Beaufort Sea near Barrow, Alaska, United States - SB 0.2 | ecosystem: Environmental > Aquatic > Marine > Coastal | place: USA: Alaska | collected... | reverse complement strand
AGTAACAATAACAATAACAATAACAATAACCAACAGATACTTCCCCAGGCATTTCTAAACGCTCCTACCAATAACAATAACAATATGAATAACCAACCTCAGATGGTTAACAATAACCAAAGAAGGACCCCTAATAATAATAATAATTACGTTTCTCAGCAATACTCAGCTATGCGACAAGCGGTTCGAATGAATCGAAAAAATCTGGAACAGAACCTGGCTAACAGGGGTTATTATAGTAACGTCAATAACGTACAATGGACTAGAAGGCTGTTAACTAAAAATGGGAAAAGAAAAAGGAATGATTAAAAGATCAGATACATTTCAACATTTCAAAATACGTTTAAATATGTACCATGAATAATTATTTGGAATCTCTAAATATTTGACAAATTTTAGAGATTATTTATTTATTTTTCAATAATTTTCCTTATGTTCGTAATGATCTGTAATCATTTTGACAATTTTGTTGATTGTTACAATAGATATCCCGAAAATATTTGATAGGGTCGTTTTCGACAAGTTCATCTTCAAAAAATTACCAGCATACACAATGATACCAGTGGTCACTGCTGTCGGTGTCTTACAGTCTAAAATCCCCTGTTCTTTCAATTCAAGGTCAATTCGTTTTACTTCGCGAATCAACTCGACTTCGTCCTTTTTTGTTTCGATGTGTAATAAATTACAATATCGATTAATAAGATGTTTGCTATCAGTTGATTCGAAACGGTTATCCATTCCGCCCTGAGTGCTTTGGATGACATCGTTCATTATTTTCAGGAACAATTTCGTGGTTTTGTTCAATGTTGGTACCGACACGTTGGTCATTGCTGAAATTTCCTTAATCGACCTAGGAACATTCAAGGTTTTACAGGCGTACATCACGCAACATGCAATGAGTCCTTTACGAATCACTCCTCTTGAAAGTTTTCTTTCCGATAGTATTTTGTAATAATATTTAGCTTGTTCAATAATGGCCGGTGACAGGTTTCCAATTTCACCTCCCATCTTTGCAATTGTCTCGAATACATGGTATCGACTTCGTTCTACATAATCCATCGACATTTGGTTATGTAAACGTTTCATGAAATGATGTCTATTGCTGTGTATCATTGTACTCATCGAACTTTTTGCCAAAAGAGGGTTGATAGGACATCCACATCGAGAAGGATCTTTTTTATTCGCTCCATCGTCTGATGTATTGAAGTTCCATTCAGCGCGGTTGTCAATTACACATTCTTCGTTTATGATGCCACACGAAGTACAAACAAGGATACCGTTTACAGAATCTTCACATATCGTGTTTTTTTTGCAATTTATACAAAGTTCAAGTAGGTCGGATGTTAAATCGTCATCTTTGGACTTTAATGTTTCGTACTGTTTCCAGATTTCATCGTATTCACCCATCTCCTTCTCGCTTGGATCTTGGATCAAATATTGAATTAGAAATCTTGGATCAAATATTGGATTATTTCTTGGATCTATTATTATTTAGTACATCCTTTAAGTGAGTATTTGATCAGAAAATATTATGTAAAACGTATAACAAACTGTTTCCCGATGGACATTTCCAGAGTATATAGGCAAACCGACAATCCCGTACTTACTCTATTCATGTCTCCTTACAATATGGGATTGCTTCGAAGTGCCATTGTCGATTACATCAAGAAAGCAACTGACATCACAATTTCAGAACAATCAGATCGTGATTTATTTGGAGTTATGCAATTTATATACAATCAATATGCAAACACCACGTGTTACGATTCGTTAACCAGTGAAGTTCGTAAATTGAACACACTTGTAATACAAGAATCGGTGTATAATATCAAATCAGGGATGTTGATGTATTTTCAATATGTTAAGGACGCGAGCACTTTACCGGTACCTATCGACAGGGCAGCTCAAACTACTACCGACAAATCGATCGTATTCACAGAAGACTTCATCTAGCTTTATTGTATTAATCGTCTGCTGACATCTCTACAACGTTTTTATTCTTGATACACGCCAATTGCGAATTCTTAACCTTTTTGAATTTTGTGTTGGCGACAATATAATCCATCAACTCGATTGTTGCGGGTGCCTGCGTAGTGTTGGTGTTTCGCCACCACATCTTGAATGATTCGACGACTTCTTGGAATGTCATTTTGTCTTGCTCGTTACCAGTGCATACGTAATTATCGTCGAGAAATTGCATGAACGAATCGGACCGTTTCTTATAATCTTTGGATGCTTGTGTAACTTGTATTGGTTCTTTCATCCCTTGCCGTTTATATATTTTCAAGTGTTCGATTAACATCCACATGAACGCCTCTTTCCATTTATCGAATTTTTCTGTCAATCGTTTATCTTTGGCAAACTCGCTCGGGTTGTTGGGGTTTGGATCGTCCACAAAACTGGACGTAAAATTAACCACCCGGATACGCCTCCAAGTTCCGTAATCCCATCCTTTAATTTGTGGCATTTTGTTGCACAACAAAACCAGCTTGAATTGCGGTTTGAAAGGTGTGGGTGTTGAAAACAAACCACGTGAGTAAATCTTATCACCACCTGTATATTCCTTCATCGCCCCCGTGTGAATAACGTCGTTGTCATTTGGTTCCTGCATGCTCGCAAATCGTTTTCTCATGACGTCTTGTAATTCGGGAGTACATGCGTTAGAATTTGCTCTATCCCTTGTTAAGAGGGTTACAGGGAATTTGCCGCAATAATCGTCTCCCAAGGTTTTTTCAAACAATTCGACAATTGTACTCTTTCCGTTAGACCCGCTACCTGTCCATATTTGAAACGTTTGCTCCTCTGTTGATCCTCCTAAGAAAGTGGCTAACACGCTCATAACGTATAAACGCATATTTAGATTGGGTTGAACCATTTCCAAAAATGAATTAATCTCAAGAACCGTCGGGTCATCTAAAGTGTGTGTTTTATAGTCAATATTGGTGGTTTTGGATATATAATCGTCTGGTTGTCCGTCCCGAAAGGTGGAAGTGTCGATGTCAAACACCCCGTTATTAAAACATAACAAATTCGGTTTCGAGTCCAGGCGTATTTGGAATTCCATATCGAAAAACATACGTGCACATTCCTTCAATACCCCCGTTTTGAAACCGTTATCCTTCACACTATACTCCAGTTTTAAACACTTACTCCGTTTTTCCTTGTGTTCCTTAACAACAGCTGGATCGTGGTGTACCATACACCGTTTATGGTAGTTGGCCATTTCTATGAATTCTTTAGAAAGATCAACCGACATTTTGTTCATTAGTAAATATCCTCCAGGCATTTCATTCCAACGATGATTTGCGTAAAAATACCACTCGTCCGATTTTTTAGGGTTTATTGATCGGTACACGTCGTTATATTTGCAATGAAGCACGGTGGCTATGTCGTAATGCGCGCCACAGTTGATGCTATATTCCAAATACACCTTCGCGTTCTGCCGGAGAAATTCTTCGTATAATGTTGGATTGTCGTGTCGAGCCCAATTGCATAAGCTAGGTAATTTATAACCTTCCGGTCTGAAACGCTTCCATTGTTTTTCACACACCCCCGATTTAAACTTGTCAGATTGTTTGCTCCATTCTATCCATCTGTTTAGATTATCTTCAGTATTGGAAATATTGTGAAGACACCACCCGACCCTTATCCAATTGGGCTCTTCTTCATACCGCGACGGATCCAGCATAGCTAATAAAGCAACCATTTTTGAAGTTTCTCGAATTTCGGGGTCTGTTGAAAGTTTTGTAGTCGAAGTCTTTTCCAGAACGTCATCTGAAGAACTGTCGTTGAAAGAAGCTATTATTTCGGAACGGTCCCTGTGTTGTATGGAGAATGTAGATGGATCATTAACAATCTCCGCTGTACTTGTTAAACCCCCTTGCTCATCTACGACGTACGTTAAACGATAAGGGAATTGATCGTCCTTTTTCACACACCCATAAAGGAGCCAATTATTTGTAGACGCGCAATCATCAATTAGTGTACTTGATTCGGTTGGATTTACTATATTTGTGAAAACAAACGCGTCCGCTATTTTTTTTTTAACATCATTCTGGATCCATTTTCGAATGTTTTTAGGGATTACCACGTGTACAAACATTATATGAATACCATCCTTTATTTTGTGTTCGTTTATTCTGGGTTTCGGTTTCTCAAATACATGCGCCGTTAACATTTCGGCAGTGGACACGACGCATTTTCGAATGGCATCTTTGTACAACTCCAATACACCAATAATATCGTGTTCCACAGTGTATAACCGGTCGTATCCTTTACTCGTGTCGTATTTGAAATCCAAATCAATCAATAAAGGCGCATATTCCGGTTGTACTTCCGTAAGTCCAAGCCCCAATCTTTTGTTTTGTAAAATAGTGCTTGCGTACACGTTGTTATACAATTCCCAAAACTTGTTTGCTTCTTCGTATGGTATATGCCACGAACCCTGTAATGGATAATACATTCCCGTATGCGTTGGTCGTGTTTCACCATCGACAGTTCGGTGATGTGACAAAAACAGCAACAATTCGCTGATAGACGACATTATACGTGCTCGTATTTATACAATATTAGATGTGATTTTTTAAGTGTGTTTTTTTTGAGCTTAGAGTGGTTTAACAACGTTTTTGCCGCTCACCGCTCAGAGTGGTTTCAGAGTGGTTTCAGAGTGGTTTGACAATGTTTTTGCCGCTCACCGCTTAGAGTGGTTTTAGAGTGGTTTGACAATGTTTTTGCCGCTCACCGCTTAGAGTGGTTTAACATGTTGGGTGTAAAAAGTCCTTCCAAATTCACATATCAATAAAAAGTAACTGAAGAATATTCACCGAGAGTTCTGTGCCAATAACTGTACTAAATTGTGTAAAAATCTCTAGCATAAACATCAGGTGCTCTTGTTTATCTTTTATATGAAACCCTTTTATTGTATAACATAAATAACAATATTGATAGTATATATCTGTATTGAGAGAGTCCATACCAGACTGTTTAACAACGTGAAATAAGAGGAACATCTTCTCTGAGATGGTTTCGTAAATAGTAAACACATTTGGGTTGTTAATCAATGTATTCAAAATTGTGCCGTACGCATAGCCGCTACCCCCCAGCAAACTGTCCATTTGAAATAAAAAGTAATTGTCAAATGAAACAATTTCTTCCAAAGCAACAACTGGTTGGTCCAACCGAAGCGTCTTTGACAAAATTAAATCTACCAGACCTTTTACTAATCTCATATCGAATGATTGTATATATATTTCGTGATCAATCGATGCTTGAACACCAGATGAAAAATCGATTGACCAAGGTAACATGTTATTTTTTGTGTCCATCATTTGCTTTAATGATCGTGCGTCCGCTCCAAAGTGCCGATTAAACTGATTCCATTCTACAAAATATAAGTCATCGATTGTATCTAGCGATTCCATTGTACATGGGTCTGTTTTATTATAGCATCTTGCGCTTCTGGGCATTCCTTTTACCCGTTCGATTTCTGTTATTAACAATTGTTTATTTTTAAACTTTTTAAAGCTTATTCCTAAACAATCGGCTATCGGTTCTAATATTTTGGCCCTGTTCGTTCGTTGATTCATTTAGAATAAATACACATTTATTTCTATAATACACATCTCTTTCTTTTAAAAGAAGATCAGTGTATTCTCATGACAAAGATAACATTTTTGTTTGTTATCTATCAGCCAATTATCAATACACTTTGTATGGAAAACATGTTTACATATCTTTAATCTTCTAACTGATTGTTTATGGTTTATTTTTAACTGGCATACGTCACAATATTTCGCGTTTATGTTAGCGTTATACTTGTGTATACACCCTACTTCAACGGGTAATCGGCGATGACGCTTTACAGTGACGTTCAAAGCTTCTACTATAGAATCCGTCGTTTCTATGTTTGTTTTTAGATCTTTTATAATTTCTTTAAGCTTATTGACGTTTGAACTAGTAAACGTCACGTCCATTTAACTTATAGATAACTATTTCAAAATGATTTATTATTAGCTTGTTTACGCACGTTTGGTCAATTTCTGGATCATTACATACACAAGCGCGTAAACAATCGCGTGAAGAAGAACACGATCCTTAATCAGCATAGGGAATATGCTGGATGTAATTTCGTACATTTTTGTATTGGACAGAATGTAAAAAAGAGTGGCAAACATGAGGGCATCAACATATAGCTCTGACATGTTCATTCTTGTGTGATTTGTGTATTTGTTCGTATATATCATATGCGTTATATAAAAAAAAACATCCCAAGACTCAAAAAAATCAAACTTCACTTTAAGAATACACGGGTCTTTCATTAAATACACATGATGTTCGGCTTAGACATTATCAAGATTTACGAGGAAAAGGTGATCAGTGATCTTGGAGATAATTGCGGGTCTACGGCACCTCGCAAACATAATCACCCCCCGATAAAAGGGGTGATGGAGGACTGTGCTTATTGCAGAACATTTGGAAACGTGTTTCGAGATGGGATTATTCCACTGAATGTACCCGTACTAAAACCGTATGTAAAGAGTCTTTTAAATGGTTAACCATTTTTTTTAAAGTCGAGATAGTTGAGAAGCAATCGTACAAATAACAAATATAATGATGAAAATTTCCTTTTCGTCGAACTCTATCTTTCTCAGATGTGTGAAAAATCCCATCATTGTTGCAAACAGAAACAACAATCCAGTCGTGTACTTATTTTCTCCCACAAAGATTTTTTTGTAGTCGTTTTTCATTAGCCTTTTATTACATATTAAATGATATATTAAATTTTATTCATTTGATTAATGTTCAATTAATCATCGGAGATATGTATTTCTCCAATAACATCGTTCCCACTTCGACAGAAGCATCGTGTTCAGTTTTCGTGTTCTCGTCAATCTTACCTTTTTCTTTCATCATATATTCTAATACCGATTTATCAACACTCTTATCGAATAATACTCTGCTCAGTACCGGATATTTTGTAAAGAATGATGGGTATTTGACAAGAAAGACTTCCTTATCAGGGTTTTCACATGCCATAATCTCCTTGATAATATCATCCATCTTAATGTTTTATAATGTTTTATAATGTTAATTAATATTTAATTTACTTTATTTTGACGAAGCAACCGCTATGGACTGAACGCTTTTCTTTTTAGAAAAGGGTTTTATACGAATTTCTGATCGGAGACGGAACCCATTCTTCATAGGTTGTGTACACCCACCTGCATGGCCATGTTTAGAATTCGAACATTTTGCTCTAAATTGCTCATAAAAAGCTACCATCTTTCGGAAATCGGTTTTCGTGTTTGAATACATGGGTTTAGAGTTCGATTTGGTTTGACATTTCTGAATATGATTATGAAGTTTAAAAAGCCATAACGATAACGATTCTCTACTCTGGAAGATTTTATCGGTCAGGCGTAGTGATTGAGAATGTAAAATAACATGCTTATAGTTGTCTCTACACGCGCCACATGGTAGCACATAAGCAAGCATTTTGAAGAATTTAATTGTTTCTTTCTTATCTCGTTTTGGATCATAATTTAGCGTAATACAATGAAGGAATAACCAGGCTGCTGGCCCCCATACTTTCGTTTGAAACCCGCTCGTACTATTCATAGTTTATACTTTTTACTGTGAAAAAAAATCATATTTTTCCAAAATGACTCGGGTTTGTTGGTTTACACTTTCTTTGTCTTGAGTTGCGTCGATTTCGTACACTTCGATGGTAGGTTGTTCTTTAATGGTCTCAATGAACTTTTCATACGCCATGTGAAGATTCTTAATGTAGGAGAAATCGACACCCGTTTCACATTCACGTGATCGATCTTTCATTCGTTGGAAACACGCTTCGGGGGTGGTCTTCAAATAGATGTACACGTTTGGCTGCCAACTGATTGTATCCATGTACTCTTTGAATAAATTATATTCCATGTGTGTAATTGTTTTGGAATCTACCATCAATTTGCAAAATACGTGCAAACTGTCAAGTGGGCTTCTTTCTGTAATCACTATCGTATCGTCGTGAGATGCATCGAAATATAAGAAGTCGACCAAGATTTTCATTTGTAGCTGAAATCCGTATTTTGTTGGATTACTATAAAACATGTCTAACCATGACCCCCATTTCTCGATCGGCTCTGGGAATACAACCGACGACTTTGCTCTGGGAATACTAATTACACATTCTCGGAGCAAAGTTGATTTCCCACATCCAATATTTCCACCAATCGTAACGATAGTTTTAGGCATTTTGTCTTGATCTTATGTTTGTTTACCATTTTCCACTTTAAGTGAAAAATCAGTTAGAAGTAGAATAAACGATGGAATCGTTACTACAGGCTTATAAATGCACTCAAGCTTCGGATGCGACTCATTTGAGTCTGATTGGGGGTAAATTTAAAATAGAGGACCGTCATTTGAAGCTATTCCATCATATGTATGCGAACACGCATACCCGTGGCGCATATCTCGTTGAAAAAGTTAAGTACCCTTCACGATGGTACGTTGATTTGGATAAAATTACTAGGAACGACATAGAAGAAATTTTAATCCCACGTTTACGTTCGTTTGGACAAGATTGTATCGTATGTATTCCTTTGGATACATGGGACGGAGCTCATATCATTTTTCAAAATGTTTGTGTAAGTACCAAAGAAGATGCCCGGAAATGGTCGGATCAGTTACTGGAAAAGACTTCACTCGTGTACGACCAGTCGGTATATTCGTCTGGTTTGCGAATGATCGGTTCGAAAAAGAAAAAAGACATTGATCGAATATACTCACCATTTGTTTACATTAAAGTCAACGAGCAGATTCGCGTTGAAGGTATTGATGCGGATGTTTTGGGAATGTGCTCAATTCACACCCAGAACCTTCCAGGTTTAGGGTTTGCTAACGCTCTCATTAAATCTTCCGTCGTCGCAAAGACTTTTACCAAAAGAGAAACCTGTCACGACTTTTCGACCTCAGAAGTAAACATTCAATCGGAATCCATAAAACTGACTTCTGTGAAAAAAGGAAAACATTACTTTTATTTGTTTACTACAGAAACATACTGTGTAAACTTAAAAAAACATCACAAGAGTGCGACTCAGTTTTTTGAAATGGATCCCAAACCAAAACGAATGCGTCGACGATGTATGTGCAAATGTAAAGATACTGGATGTTCGGCCTTCAGAGGCGATTGGTTTCGAATGCCAGTTAAATTGTATTATGATATTATACAGAATGTTACAGATACCGATAAAGATTCGAAATGGGATTTTGATACTTGCGATGCTATCGATTCTATTCATCATACGAGCGATATTCTTGATGACTTATTCGGATAACAATTTTATAAAGAATGACGATAACATTATTTTAAAGAATGACGTGACTTATAAAGAATGGGTGAATCCTGAAGATCGTCTAGTATTAGAAAGGATCGACAAGCGGTTGGTTGAAGTTATGGATGAATTGTTTGATAAACTATACAAAAAGGAACATCCTCGGGATGAGCTTATTACACGTATAGAACGGCGTTTGTATGTGTTTCCGTTTATATGTAGTAAAGAAGAATACGATCGTGTATCGACAATTGCAGGTGCAGTCGTCGAATATTTGCATCCAGACGCAGTGGAACTTTATCAATTTCCAATAGTTTAAAAAAACAACAAAACTATTTATAATGTTCAGAATACTGTTCAGAATATTGTTCAGACGGAAATTTGTTGATACAACAGAATTGGTTACAATTGAAATAAAGCCAACGTATATTGATCAAAGTGAAAACGATTTATCTCCAAAACTAGTTACATTTGCTTCTTTGTTTAGGTTTGCGACATCTGGGAAACTCGATCGAAACTATATATTTGGTACTGGAAATTCGTGGACCGATTGGAAATTCGTTGTACGTAAAGTGTTTATAACAAAACAAAAAAACATACGATATGAAATAAAATTCACTTCGCCAAAAGACAGGAAAAATATACTTCTCAAGGATTTGAAAGAAAAAATTGCCACTGGCTTTCATAGATCGACAACTTCTGGTGATTGTCTTCCATTAACCACTAAAAAAGACGATATATTTGTGATAATTTTATCCAAAAATGTTACAGTATTTCAATCTCCATGAATTTCGACTTCAATTTAAAAAGATATCAATTTAAAAAGATATGGATAGTATACAAATACGCCTAAATTTAAGTCGTAATGGTACAGTGGAAGACGAAGCACAATATGATTTACAACCCAATACAATCGTGAATATAGTTCTGAAAAAACACCAACTACAATCCGTTCTTGCAATGGTCCAGCTTGAAAAAAACAATATCCGAATTTCAGAGCATGACTACTTAGTTTCTGAAATAGGTGTTTTGAGTAATAAGGTCGGCAGTGGAAAGTCGCTCTGTGTGCTAGGACTCATCGCCACTCAACCCCGTTTAGATATACAAGATTTTGTCACGGATCATTTTGGAAATTCGATGTTTGTGATGAACGACCGTTCATACATGATAATTAAGGGTGGAAATCTCATTGTTGTACCCAACCATTTAATTTCGATTTGGGAGGAATACCTGAACATGTATACCACTTTCAAGCACGTGACTATTAAAAAACAAATGTTTCCTATCGATTGGGATGAAATTTCGACGAATGACGTCGTATTATGCAATACACGTTATTACAACATGTTTCACAAAACGTGTCCATGGGTTTGGAGTCGTGTTATTTTTGACGAAGCAGACTCTATAAGCATACCCGCTTGTATAAAACCAAACGCGCGTTTTGTGTGGTTTGTATCATCCTCTCTTAACAATTTGTTATTTTGTAACGGGTTTTATTTGAAATGTGATAACAACGGTATTTTGACACGGGTGGTTACACGAGGTATCCCCCGCCAAGGGTATATAAAATCTACTTTCAAAGAATTAGACGATCCACGAGCAACTTCTATTATACACGGCATTGTTGTTAAGATGAACGATACTTACATCGACCGACATACTCTCTTACCGCCTGTGTATGAACATATAATTCGGTGCAAAGATCCAATCTATTTATGTGTGCTTCGCGATGTAGTCTCAGAAACAGTAATATCGCTTTTGCAAAGTTGTGATACCGCAGGTGCCCTAGATCATTTGGGATGTCCGATTGACACCAAAGAAAATATAATATCTTACATTTGCCGGTCATTTCACGTGCAAATGAGAAATTATGAACGGAAACTTGACTATTTAAACAATATTGAATCGATCGACAGTTCGATTTCGAACGATGCGGTTCAGGAAAAGATTCGGAAAACAAACGATAAAATATCCGAAATAGTTACAAAGTTGAACACAATTCACGAAAAAATCGATCAATTAACGACGTTCACGGATCGGTCGAACGTGTACTGTCCCATATGCATGGAACACGATGTGGAGGAGCTGTGTTTATACATGTGTTGTCTAAACGTGTTTTGTACAAAATGTGTCAATCAAATGATTACGCAAGAAAAACATTCCGAAACTTGTCCGTTATGCAGGGGGGATTTAAAAAAAAATGACATTATTCTTCGATCTCTCCATGAAACTTCAAAAACCGAAGTCAGTGAAAATAAATATAGTAAAGTGATTGAATTGGTGAAAGACATTTACACAACGATTGATAGGCGTGTTTTAATTTTTATTTGGCACGATAACACGCTGGCCCATCTTACTCATTTGTTAGGAACAATGCACGTTAACCAATTCCGTAGTTTGTCTGGAAACACAAACACCATCAGACGCACAATAGAATGGTTTAATATGGGGAAAATCAGAGTATTACTTGTAAACGCGTCAGTCTATGGATGTGGCTTGAATTTAATTGGGGCTACTGATATTATTTTCTTCCAAAAAATGAACAACGAATTGGAAAAGCAACTGACAGGCAGAGCGTATAGAATTGGACGAACACACGAATTACATATCCACCGTGTTATGCACGAAACTGAATAGAAGAAAATGCAATTAAATGGAAGACTTGTTACACTTCGTAATGGAGCTTATTAACCCTTGGGTGCTTTGTGTCCCAGACAGTAAAAATATGGATTATTTCAGGCATAAATTCTTGGCGTTATCTGTACCCAATTGTAACCAAAAGGCTACACATTTTGAAAAAACATCGTTGGAATTGTTTGACTCCTTTGAAGAAAGACATTTTATTCCGATTTTTACAAGTAAAAAGGATTGCTTTTCATTTCGAGATGACATCTTAATCCAACAAAACAATATTCTGTATGACGATTGGCGTATTGAAGACTCGTCCGAATTGTCCACCAATTGTATATCTGTTCAATTCAAACGCGATTGTTCCAGTTCAGAAGAAGCCCTTGATAACAATCGTCCTACTCACATTTTACCCGTCCCGTTCGATCTAACGAACCAGGATGTCATTCTCACAATGTCGCTTCAGTCCTATATGGGGTTTTTCGTTGTTAACCAGTTTAACATGTCGAACGATAACACCCTGCTTACATTGCAAGGCGTTGTCGTAGACTCTTCCTACGAAAGTATTTCGAATGAAGAACATCTTCAGTACATGACACAAATTCTGGAAGAATATTTGTGAACTCTGAACAAAAACTAACCAAAGTAAAAAAAAAACTAACCACAAAATACACAAGAGAGAGACTAAACCCTAAACCACAAAATACACAAGATTTTTGGTTTTGGAATGATTACTATTATAATTTTTTACGTCTATTATAATTTCATGTTATTTTCCTATTCTGAGACTACATAGTGGTATGCACTTAAGATTTCCTTGAAAAACTTGCCGTCAAACAAATGATCTACAGATATAGTAGCCGCCGTCTTTCCGATACGTGAAAAATAATCTGAATGCACTCGTTGGTACACAACAGCTACCTCTACTTGTACTCTACTGTCGTCACCAAACACTGGAGGTATTTCGAAATATTTTGGGTTAAGAATACCGTACACCAAAAAAGCGTCATGGGAAGTCTTCATCACGTCAAAGTCAACCAACGGCCTCTTCACCAACATGGTACCAGTAGAGCGCATGACTTGGTCGAGAACGCTATCTGAAAAAAACCCAAGCTCCCAGTCTCCAACTGTTCGGATACATTCTGGTTGAAGCACAAATAGATGATCCGGAAATTTATGTGCGAGAAACAAATTTGCTTCGGCGAGGTTACCTAGATCTTGCGAGGTTACCTCACGAATGGCTGCACGAAAGTCTTGCTCACCGGGCCTACGAGCGTCGAAGAACTTAGTGATCGCTTGCATCGCGGCAGGTAAGGTTCCCCCAGGTTGATCGACATATGCATGTTGATTCGGAAATTTTGTAAACAGAAAATCCGTCGGAAACAAATCCAACTCCAAACTCGAAGCCAAAGGTGTCGGATCGAATCCAGTCGAAGGTGTCGAAGTCACTCCAACCGAAGGTGTCGAAGTCACTCCAACCGAAGGTGTCAAAGGTGTCGAGTCGAATCCAGTCGAAGGTGTCAAAGCCAGTCCAGCCGAACCCAGTACGGTCGAAACAACCGTTCTGGATGTAGGTGTCGAACTCCGTGCTGAGTCTAAAAGCGACGAAACAGCGTCTAATCGAAGTACTTTTGAAGGTAAGGGACCGAGAAATCTAGTCGAAGGCACAGCAGGAGTGGTGACATGCACACCGTCGTTATCCATGGTGGTGTCCCCGCTATCGTCACTTCCGCTACCGTCACTGTCGGAGTCACCGTTGGAGTTGTCGCCGTTGTCGGAGTCGCCGTTGTCGGAGTCGCCGTTGTCGGAGCCACCGTTGTCGGAGCCACCGTTGGAGTTGTCGCCGTTGTCGGAGCCACCATTGGAGTTGTCGCCGTTGTCGGAGCCACCATTGGAGTTGTCGCCGTTAGAGCCGCCACCGTTGTCGTCAACAGCATGAAAGTTAAGTACAGGTAGCTTGGACGGGTTTTTCTTGAAAAACAACGCGTGTTTCAATAGGAGCTCTCTATTAAGCAAGTCAGACTTCTCTGCGGCAGCATGTTCACTCTCTGCACGGCGACTGAATTTTTTCGGGGATTCCCCGTGAACTGGATTGGCAAAACACACCGTCCATGTATCAATTGAACTGTCGAACATTACATTTTTATACAATGTTGATCGCGTGGTAGTTGTCCCTTTGGGTTTCCGGTCTCTCTTATTATTTCTTTCTCCTGGCTTAGCAGACATGCTAACAGGCATGATAACAGTAGGAGGGTGCGTGTTTGGAGAAGGGTTTTTATGAAGGATTTAGGGTTGGTTAGGAACTTATATCAAATGAACGTATCGAATAAACCAATCAAATAAACCCATATTAAATAAACCCATATTAAATAAACCCATATTAAATAAACTCATTAATCAACCAATCAGGATTTTTGGTTTCAAGAGTAAATCCGATTACAGATAAGGACGATATGTCGGCGCTTCTAAACCCTTCAAAGCGCTTCACGGATCAGACGGTCTACCATAACCAAGCGACGTTGCAATAATTAACGGTGCCAGTAATCGAATAAAACAGTCTGACCTGGCGCTTCAGATATCGTGACAACTATGACCTGGCAAAATCCCGGGATTTTATACAATGTTGATCGCGTGGTAATGGTCCCTTTGGGTTTCCGGTCTCTCTTATTATTTCTTTCTCCTGGCTTAGCAGACATTCTACCAGTATGAGGGTACGTGATTGGACAGGAACTTGTATCAAATGAACGTATCAAATGAACTCATATTAATCAACCAATCAGAATTTTTGGTTTCAAGAGTAAATCCGATTACAGATAAGGACAATATGACGGCGCTTCAAAACCCTTCAAAGCGCTTCACGGATCAGACGGTCTACCAATACCAAGCGACGTTGCAATAATTAACGGTGCCAGTAATCGAATAAAACAGTCTGACCTGGCGCTTCAGATATTTTTAAACAAATAAAAACAGTCTGATCTGGCGGTTCAGATATCGTGACAGCGCTTCAGATATCGTGACGGCTTAAACAAATATCTGGCGGTTCAGATATCGTGACAACTATGACCTTGCAAAATCCCGGGATTTGATTCAAGGAATTGATTCAAGGATTTGATCCCTGGAATAATTAACGGTGACAAATATCTGATAAATATCTAAAACCCTAAACGCTGTAAGTTTTTTATTATTTCATGTATTTTCAGGTTGTTTATGTTTAAGTTCAGTGTATGTGTTTGAATTTAGCGCATGCCACCCCTTCAACTATATATTTTTCTTCGCTTGCCATGCTCACAAATGAGACGCAAACAGACCGCTCGTATGAGTACTGGGGGTAAAGCAACTACGAGTACACCAACACAAGTACCAGAAACACCAACAAGCTCGTCAGGATCCACAACAACAGTAGGCCTTATTGTTATCGACGATGATACTAGTTCTGATACCACTCTACATAAAAGAAGGCTAAAAATATTCTAGTTTTCATATTTCAGAGTTTACCCATGCGCGAGTTTTACTGTACGAGGTCCCAATCAGTACGTGTTCTCTTATGACACTTAAAGCAAGCTCCCTTAAAGCAAGCTCCCTTGCTATTGCTTCGTCCATAAACCTCCTTGCTGTAACAGCTTCAGCCAAGGCAGTTTCAGTCTCTGCCTTAGCTACGACAAGTTCTACATTCGCCTGCATTGTCTCCGCCTTAGCTACGACAAGTTCTGCCTTCACATGTGCTGTCTCTGCCTTCACATGTGCTGTCTCTGCCTTCGCCGCTTCAGTCGCTGCCCATGCGATAGCGGTATGGTTTCTTGCTATAGCTTCGTTCTCTTTTGCTATCTCTGCTGTTAACTTCGCTGTGCCTGCATCTACAATTGATCTTGCTGTCTTTGTCTTTGCGTCCAAACAATCGTGCTTTGCTTCACGGGCTTCATGTTGAGCTTTGACAGTTTCTGCCTGAGCTTGCTTGCTTGCGTCATATGCGTCGGTGATAACATCATGTAGCTCTTGCAATTCTTTCTCACTAATTGGCATGTTTACTATTATAAAATACCAAGCTGCGGAGGAGATAAAATACAGAGTCCCCCGTGGGAGAGAGGCATTTAAAGAGGTCGTAAAAAAAAAATCGGGATTTTGCCTCGGCCGCGTCAGCACAGCCTATCCGATTTTTCGTTCTTGGTAAATAGGGGGTTCTTCTAAAAAAAATACATTCTGTAATTTAAAAGAATAAAAATTCACGGTAATAACAAAATGGCTCGATGCGAGTTTTGTCGTAAGCGTTCGCATCTCGATATGAAATGTAAATGGTGTAAGAAAGTTTATTGTATTCCGTGTTTACAAGTAGAAGTACACAAATGTTCAAACGAGGATGTCATGAAAAACGTACAACATTCGTTGTTAGAAAACAGACTCTTACACGAAAAAACGGTTGGTAAAAAACTATTGACCATTTAAAAAGAAATTAACCTATAAAAAATATCTTTTATCAATTAAACACTTTAGTCCTATTCAATAAAACAAAACAATGAGTATACAAAACGTAGGTAACACTTGTTATTTATCAACTGCATTACAATGCCTTTTTCACACAAACATACTGGACAGGTTCGTTAAAATAACGAACGTATCGAAACAAACACATAAACCTTTTGTTTATGAATATATCGAATTACATTCTCGTGTAAGAATACACGACGAACTATCGGCAGACCCAAGCGCATTTTACGAACATGTTCGCAATCTTTATCCGTTTTTTGACAATAGCGAACAGCACGACGCACACGAAGCAATGCAGGTTATTTTAGATTTACTTTCGACTCAAACACACCCTTTGTCTACTACAACGTTTGAACACACAGACAATCTACCCGCTTTGAAATCATGGTCTATAAAACAATTTAACATCGTGGATGAAATTTTTAAAGTTCAATTTCAAACAAACATTACATGTTCACATTGCAAATACCAAATAATCAATTATCAATGTGAATATGGATTATTTACCACAGATCTGTATAATTTAAAACAAACAATAGACTTACCCGGGTATGTATGTGATAATTGCACGTCGGTCGACAGGTGTTATAAGCACGTATGTATTTACCACTTCCCACCTTGTCTACTTTTGTACGCGGAAGATTCGCAAACCACCCAAACTGAATCAATGAATTTGGAATTATCAGATCAGTTGTTAATCGACTCGGACAAAGAATACGGGCTTTATGCCGTTTGTAATCACCACCCATTTCTAAATGGAGGTCACTACACCTCTTTTGTTAAAAAAGATTCTGACTGGTGTTTCAAAGATGATGATAGTTCGATTAGTATTGTTGGTGAGTTTCAAGAAAATAGTGCACTTATCCTTAACGGAGCTCGTATTTTTTTGTATGAACTTAAAAACTAAAATAAATAAATAAGCTAACATATTAATATGCCTTATTTATCGGTAGCCAAGTGTTCAACCGCTGTTATACGTAAAGAGCTTTCTCGGTTGGGCTTGTCCACCACAAGCACTCGAAAAGACTCTATTGACATTCTTACGAAAAAAAACATTATTGTCTTGGATGTTGATGCTCTGCCCATAAAGAAAATAAAAGCAAGTGTTCCCGTTGTAGAAAAAACACACCCTTTACCAATCGTCGCTGATAATTTTTTAAATGCGCGTAATTATGTAGCTGACCAACAAGTTGATCGAAATCTTTTCGACGTGTTCGAGGTCACCACCCCTTCCAACTTTTCTCCGGTACCAAAAGATATCATTGCGACAGATGCTGCATTCTCTAGTCTTCTCATCCAACAACTCGAGATTGGCTCCAAATTGATTGTAAATGGTTACGATATTCTTGATGAAATCAAGCGTATTAAACAACTCCGCGGTTTGTTGTTAGAAAGATTTGAAAATATTAAAGCGTCATTCGATAACATCAAGGGTTCGGTCCTTAGTGCCACGAACGTAAATTTGCCCATGTATAACATTGCTAATGACATTGCGTTCGAGTCGTTCTACAAGACATTTGAATTAATAGGAACGCAACCGCCCAATACTTTTGAAATAACAGACGCTTCATTTTACGGTAAAATAGAAGATTCAACAGTTAATGCTGATATGAACTTTACCATTACGTTTTTAAGTGACATACGGTCTGACAAGTTTACAATTAAACTGCCGTATTCGTACGATACTTTTAATCTCGATATTATACCGGTGATGGTCATTGTATATTTTGGTTACGATGGTACAGAGTACAGATTTAAATCAACCATTTCACATGGATATATACATAAAGACAAACCGGACCAATTGGTGGTGTATTGTAGCTTGTTCAATGATACGATCAATACAAAATTCCAAATAGACATTGCTTTACGTTATTTTTGTATAATCGATAACGAAACCATTTCTCCTTTTCGATTTAGTTCTTTGCACAAAAAATCCATAGTCACTGTCTATGGGAATGTTGAGCACCAATGGTCAGCGCTGGATAATCGTATCGAGCTGTTTACAAATATCGATATATCGAAACCCATCGATTCTCAATCCGATAGTATATTTATAGAGTTGCCCGTTCCAATGGCGGATGAACCAATCACACAGGTGGTGGGTTATGGTGCCATTCACTTTACGACAAAAATCCAAGCATTAAACCAATTTGTGTACACAACAAATACACCGTTAGTGTTCATATCAAATACAGACACGTCCCGCCTGTGTTTGAAGTCTAGCTTGTTGACTGGCTTTAAATCCACAGAAAATGGCTTGCAAACTATGAAAGCGGCTATTCATATCATATATCTTAAGACGCAAACACGAGACGTTATTCATTCGGTCAATTCAGGAAGTGTATATTACAAACCGGGAGATTCTGTACAACTATCTTGGAAAACTCTAAACCCAGTGAATCCTTATTATTTCGAATTTATTACAATCAATACCATCAACGTTAAAAATACGCTAGTTGGTTCTCAAACAAACTGGAGTGTCGAATGGACAATCCCAGATACTCAAACGACTAACGGACTCATCACATTGTGTATTGGAATGCCAGAATATTTAGGAGCGGGAGAAACGACTACTTTAGATTTCGATGTCGCAAATATAGACGCAAATGTCATTAACGAGACTGATGTTAACATTCTTGTTACTAATGTTACTAACGACGGATTAACGGTTACTATAAGTCCCCAAACGAGTGAAGATATTCCTCACACTGTGCGCTTGATAGCCACCACCGAACTTGTTACCGTTTTCGATCAGACCGTGTCGACAACGTTTTCTGAAGAAATTATTACAAATATTACCGGTTTGATGCCGTCGACCACTTACAACATCACTGTCACTTTTACGGACGTTTTAGAAAGAAACTTTGTCACACATACAATTCACAGCACTCTTGATGAATTGTAAAACAAAAACTACGTATTCAATCTGCAAGTGAGTTCCAAATCCAATACCATATCATCTTGAAGACCGAGTTCTTTCTTGACCGTTTCGAAAATATATAACAGGTCCATTTTGTTAGCTACCATATCATTTAGATAATTTTTATATTCAGTTTTTTCTATCTCTGGAATATTGGAGTTGGAGTTATTAAATGTTCCTTTATTAAATGGTACTTTGAACAAATGTCTGAATAAACTCATGAACACAATGTTCATGAAGATTATATTATTCGCTTGTCTGTCGTGATACACGTTTCCTCCACTAACATTATAATGAGACGTGTATATACGATCTATGGCAAATTCTTTATGACCAAAATACCATTTGCTCAATGCAATATCTTGACAGGTTCCAAGTAACAGATTCGAATGACCTAATGACAGGGCGGGTACATGGAACGCTTGAACGTTTGAGCGTTTGTGTCTAAGTGCTGTATACACTGGCTTTCTTGTTCTAGCATGCCAGGTTTCATTCAATGCACTTTTAATTTGGGGTATTATAGAACGATTATTCAAAGATTCAAGAGTGTTTTTACTCGATAGAAATTCAATCAAACGTAGGAACTCAGGCTTCATTCTATTTTCATTCATGTTGTTGTTGTTGTTGTAGTTGTTGTAGTTATTATTAACCTCAAGTTCTCGGTTTTCTACTCGTTTTAAACGGTGTTCCACTACATTTTTAAGATATGCTTTTAACCCATTGTTGTACATGATTGCTCTTGAAAAGCAATAGGTTGCATAAACTACATAAATTCTATTTAAGATAGGACTCTCTTGAAATTTTTGTGCACATTCCAATATTATTTCTTTGACGCGTATGATAAAACGGTCGGGTTTGTAATTGATGTTATTCATTGATTTTATAATCGATTGTTTATTCCTGTACATTCGGTTAGCGATCACCTTATTTTCTTGTTTAACATATCCACTCATAAGAACACCTGTAGTGTTCAAGGGAATGTTGTTCACACGAAACCCGGCATTTTCCAATAAATTAAAGGATCTGATGGGTAAATATTCAGTTGTATAGTTGTCATTGATAATTTGTTGCAATTGCTTTTCTTTAGCTAAGTTAAAATGTTTAGTTATTAAGGAATCTAATACATTGAACGTTCGTG